>SDBU01002985.1_pt1 | contig 21940 bp, 10 predicted proteins | sample 2277071 | NCBI WGS metagenome assembly SDBU01 (sample SAMN10397929, study PRJNA504765) | marine sediment metagenome | isolation source: marine sediment core GS08_GC12, 126 cmbsf | place: Arctic Ocean: Gakkel Ridge, Loki's castle | collected 2008 | reverse complement strand
TATTACGATGAATTCCAAGGTTCGCCTAAGGGACATAAATACACAGAAAGAAATGATATGTTGGCTGGTTTTTCCTGATGACTCTAACGCTGACCAGGGCAAAATTTCTATTCTAGCACCAATTGGTACTGCATTGCTTGGTTATAAAGTTGGAGATATTATTGAATGGAAGGTGCCAGCAGGATTAACGAAGTTGAAGATCGAAGAGATTTTATATCAACCGGAGGCTGCTGGTGATTATCAATTGTAAATTAAAGAGCTTTAAAGGGTGTATTTTAAGATCTTAAATATATTTTAGCCAATGGTCCGGAGTACATGATGCATCTTCCCCGGCGATAGGCAAAAACTAGATAAATAAAATGTTTCTTTTCTTTTGACTTTTTATTTATATATGTTTTTACTTATCGCTAACCATAAGGAATCCGAAAAAAATAAGCACCGAAAAGGGAGATAAAAAGTTGCCGCTTTTCTTCTTTCGCTTATTTTTTATCTCTCTTTTACGGGGGTAAGACTAATCCACCGTTCGATAACCGCTACACATTCTATAGCAGAATAAAAATATATAAGAGGGGGTGATTTTCCCTTCTTATATATTTTTTAAGCGTTCGTCTTCTCTTTAGCATTACACCATAAAAATAATTACAAATTTTATTCCTAAATTTTAATTATTTTTTGAGTGTTATGCCGGATTTTTCGCTTTTCTATTTTTGGTATTGCTTTTTGTAAAAGAGGAGTGATTTCCCCCTGTTTACAAAAACAATACCTTCTCTCTCCCTGGCAATACTCTCACCAGGTAAATTACTATTTGTCCGGTGAGTGTATTGCTCTTTCTTTGTTTTCCCTCTCTTGCCTTCTCTCTCTCTTCTCCCTGCGATAGGTAAAAAAATCTTAAATCAAAAAGTGTTTTTCTTTTTGTTTTGAGGTATTTTTTACTTATCGCGTAAACACAAAGAATCAAAAGAATATGGTCACCGAAAAGGAAGATTAAAAAATTCCCGCTCTTCTTCTCTCACTTATTTTTTATCTCTCTTTTACGGGGAGAAGACTAAATCACAAACGATAACAAAATCACAAAAAGGTTCGCAAACAGGGGCGGGGCAAGGGAGAGAGGATCTCAATAATACCTGCAATTATACTTGTAGAGTAGGAGGTGAATCGACCGCAGTTTTTCCGTCCCCCTTATACTTCCCCCCTAATGAATCATAACCTAACCTTGTTTTTTTGCGGTGGCGAATAAAGCGAAGCAACAGCGGGGCATAAGAGCGTTACCGCCCGTATTTATACTTAGAAGCGTCCCCGCGAGTGTAGCTTTTGAGTCAAGGAACAAAAATAAAAAGAAGGGGGATAAGAGGGGGGTTTTAGGGGGGATTTAAGGGGGAAGGAAAGTTACCCGCCCCGCGCGTGGTTGAGTTGTAAAATTAGAGTAGCTGGAGCGGATTAAATTTGTCAGGTAAATTAGATTAGTCAGAGTGGCCAGAGTCAATAAGTCACTATTTGGCTAAGAGGATTAAATTAAATCTAAATTAGTCGTGAGTACTGGCATGGTAATGAATAATGAGAGAGAAAAAGTAAGATAAAAATAAAATAAAAGAAGTAAGAGAGTAAATACCCACCCTCTTAGTAGATTAGTCTTCCCCCTCAATTTTTTTAATTAAAATATACTAAAATTATTATTTACAAATCCTTATAGTACAGGGAACGTTTTTCTGTACCACGTTCGTTTTAGATAAATGGTACGGAAAACTATCTCAATTTATTACCGGTAAATTATTCTTCAATTTAATGTTCCTCTACAATATTTTTTGCTTCTCTATCATAAGAAGCCGCAAGCTCTCTTAATGTTGATGCGAATCGATGATATCCTAAAATCTCTATCTCCTCTGCCTGTTGACGATATTTTTTAGCTAGTTCTTTTTCAGGAGCGCCAGTGGGATCTATCCAATGCATACCTATAGAATTGAAAATACCTGTACTGTAACCGATCCTCATATCTTCAAATTCTTTTTTATTGAGAATCCCGACTATGACTTTATTTATCCATAATCCGCCAGGATCAGAAGGAGAATGGATAAGTACATTGCCTATTTGTTGTAATGCAATATCTAAATGGCCTGATTCTTTACAACTCTCAACTACACAACCAATCCATTGTCTAAATAATTTTTCTGAAAATATGTTTTTATCATCTGTTCCAGGCGGTGTATGCCATTCATTTAACAATGTATATGCGTTTCCAGCTAATACTTTTTTATCCTTACTTACTTCTCTTTTTTTCTTTCTATCTTCATTAGAACGAAAAGCAAGGCGGATAATCTCGCAAAAGAAAGCAGGTTCAGATGACAATTTATTCTCAAGAAGTTTCGGTTCTGCGTTATTGTCTTTATCTAAGAGTGGTAAATACATCCATTCTACTCGAAATAAATCGTCAGGATTTATTTCTTTCGAAACCTGCATCGCTTTTATTAATTCAGTTATTTGATAAGAATCAATTTGATTTAATGATTCATTCAAGCCAAGAGCATTATCAAGCGCTTGAATTACTTGTTTCCAATCTAATTCTCTTTTATTGCTTAATTGATAATGAAGACAAGTTATAGCTGCAATGGATCTATCATAAGCTAACAATTTATCAATAGCGTAATTTAGTTTATAATCAGAACGACAAGGAAATACCTGAACGTTACTCCAATAGAGATTTTCATCTTTTTTAATAAATCTTTCAACTCGTTTCCATGTTTCAAAGACAAATGGATGGCATTTTAGAATTTGTGCGATTTCTTCCACACCCCATTTTTCTAAATCAATGCCATCAAACCAATCCCATCCTTGGGAATTAAACCTCTCATATATAAAACCAGCAAGAAATTGCTGAATGTTCGATTTTTTATTGTTTAAATATTTTGGCAAAAGATACCGGTCTATAGAATCATCAAGGTAATGTCCAAGAGAGAAACCTAAATCCCAAGGTGATCCAACAGTTTGGGAAAAATCCACTAACGCACTGATATTATGCATAGAAACAATCTCTTTTACTGCATAAACACGTTTTTCTAGTACTTTTTTTTGTTGCTCTTTCCAATCCCTTTTTTCTTCAAATAAATCGTACCCTCCTCGTGTATTAAACAATCTCTTATACATATTTAAAGGATCTTTGGGAGCTAATTTATTTGCAACTATTTCAATTTTATTTATTACTTTTGAAGGAAGAGCCCATTTTGTATCAGAAAACTTCCTATGCTTTAAAATAAATTTTATTAGTTTTGACCAAATTGGTGTTCGCTTTGTTTCGTCTAAATTAATTATTTTATCTGTAGCAAGATAGGTCAAAATATCGTTAAATGGAATCTTGGGTATATTATTAAGATGGTCTAATAATTCTTGTAGCATTACATAATCCGTTTTACTTAATTTAACTGCTAATTCAGCATAAAAAACCACTTGTTCCCAATATTCTTCCTTATTTGTAACTTCTTTTTTCCAATCTTTTGGGATTGTATTCCTCCAAACTGGTTTTCTACTTCCAAATGATATTTGATGTTGATTTGGTAATAGCTTCAATATCAAAGTCCAACAGATTTTAGATTGTTCTCGATTTAGTGCTTTAATAGCCGCTTTTCGTTTTTCAATTGATGAAATAGTTTGAGGTGACCAAGGTAAAAAAATAGTAATCAGTGAATTGATTGGTCTATTTGCCCAACTTCCACCTGGATCAATTGTTGCAAGTTCACCAAGAATCACTGTTATACTAGAAAGATATTGTTCATCCCATGCGAGCGTTTCTAATGCCCATAAAACTCCTGTTAAATAATTATTGCCAGTTATACTATTATCCTCTTGAGAAAAAAGTTTAGGAAATGGATTCAAAGGATTGTTTATAGCGCTTTCTATTCTATTAATTAATTCTTGTGGAGCAGCTTCTGCAAGTGTTGGTAAAAGATCATTTAGAGTGCCCCATAAAATCCAATCCGCATCTGTCAGAATTTCCCTTACAGCCAAATGAACAATTGATAGCGCATATCCCCTTGAACAATTTTTAAACATTTCAGAGTTAGATTCAATTATAGCCAAGGACTCTGTTAATCCTTTTCTTAGATTATATGAATGGGATAGTTTTTTTCCATAAATATCAGCTGCAAACCTGTCTTTTGGGGAAAGTTCGAATTTTGGATCTCGTTCAGATAATACCCTCACAATGCATTCTTTAAATCGAATTAAATCATTATCGTAGATTCTACTACCAAGAACCCTCAAGATTTCAATACGATTATTAATTTTCCATATTCCATTTTTAAGAGTAACCATTGGTTTTGATGCATGTAATAATTCTCGGAGTTTTAAAATCCAGTTTTCATAATCTTCTTTAACTATCTTACTAATAACACTAATATCTTCAAGATTTTTTTCAGACCACGATCCTAATAAACAAGAGAAAACTAATTCATTTGGATATTGCGATTGAGAAATAAATAATTCGATCGAGTCTAATTCACTTTCAACTGTGGGCACTGCTAAACCAATAGGAATTTCCTCAATTCGTTTTCTCTTAAATACAGAGGTAATTTCCCCCGGTAATGTTTCCTTCGTTATTGTCCCGGCATTCTGATTTCTAGATTGTATCTCAGATACCAAATGTGACCAAATCATATTTGGTTGATTTGTATTAAACTGTGTAATTAATGAATATGCAAATGATAATGTTGATCCTGAACTAACATCTAAGTCGTATCCAAGCAGATGAAAACTTTTAAGAAAGCGCCAAAATGAATTATCGGATATCTCGTTTCCTTTGTTTGCTTTTTTTAATTGCGTTCTGAAAGCATTTAATTTTTTTCTTTTTGAATTACTACTAAATTTAGCAGCGTTCACTTTTTTCAAAAAGTCAGTTTCGTCTTCTGAATTGCGTGCCAATTCTAATATCGTTCTAACATCATTTATGAAGGTATTACTTAATGGACCAGTTATCAATACTATTTGATCTATCCCTTTTCTAAATATCTCAGAATTATTAAAATCATTCCATGCTGCTTGTATTACTTCTGAAAAAACTTTGTCTTTAGAGGTAATATTTATACTATGCTTAATTTGTCCTAATAATTTAGCTTCTTTATCTAATGTTAGTGATTTTGTAAAAATAATCAGATCATCAATATCATAGCCATCATATTTCCCTTGAAGTTTTATCTTTTGAATGGGCCATGTTGGCATAGAAGGACAAAACCCACCTGATAGCATTAGAACCACAAAATATGCTTGTACTTGCGATTCAAATCTTGCTCCTCCCGATCCAGTAGAGAAAGGATTACTAAGATTTTTCTTTTTATTACTCATAATAACTACATTACCTTTAATATTAGGAGAAAATAATTATATTACTCTTTTTTTATCTTTTTACCTGAAAGATTTTTCCTAAAGAAATTAGGAAATCATTCTTTAAAGTAAACTCTGTAAGGGTTTTCCTAAAGATTAGGAATTGCCTCTTCGGTGCTTCTATCGAAGCTCTCCAGAGTTCTGTCCGGTAACGGTTCTTTTGCCTGAAAGTTTCAATACTTTTGGTATCTTGCCCCTTCGGCTCCTTTTCTTTTATGATGGAATGAAAAAGTCTCTCCCGTTACCTTCGTACAGATTACATTATTTAATTTTATCAATTTATAGAATATATAATATTTAGTTACATGAAATATTTCACGTACTATATTTTATGTACTACACAAGTTATAAAAATCCTGCTTTTTTCCAAAAAAGAATGACCACTGTTACATTGATTCCAATCCCAGAAAGAATTTATGTCAAATTTTAAGGCTTACCTCTCTTCCTATTCTTAATTATTCAAATATTGATGAACCTTTAAATACGAAATACCCAATTCATTTAACTCAAGCTTAAATCTATAAAAACAAACTTCTCCAGAAAATAAAGTATAGGGTTCTAAATGCTCAGGATCTATTTTAGCCGAAAACCACTCTGAAAAATTATCCCTTATATCTATATACTTATCCATTTCCTTATCGTATGTTCCTGTTTCTTGCAAGTATTCATCATATAATTCATCCTCAATTGATTCTATGAATTCTATATCAACATTTACTTTTGACCAAGGAAAAAGTCTTTCTACAAAATCGATTGTTCCACTGCCTCCTAAAGTTGTAAAAGAAGTAATTGGTTCCATGCCTCTTGGATTACCCTTATAAGGATCATCTAAACCATAACCTATTACTATGTCTGATCTCCCACTCATTTTATTCCACCAATGACCTATATCAACTACAATCTTACTACCTCTACTTATTGATTTTATTAAGGAGAAATCTGCTTCCAATTTAGCTAATTTACGTCCTGCCTCAGTAGTATTTTCTGCAATAAATTTTATTTTTTTATATGAACTTGAGTCTAGAACTTGTTTTTTTAGGACTTTAATTTTATAAGACGATTTCTTCTTATCATGAGTTTCCAAATCTGCCCTTATCCAATAACACTTCTTTAAATCAGTATCAACTAAAATAAGTAGTACAGGAACTGAATGAGAGATCCAATAATTTACTGTTTTTTTCGGAATATATACTGACCATGATTCACTATGATTATTTTTAAGATATGAATTCCCACTTTTTATTTGTACTGAAATAATTTTACCTGTTACTTGACCATTTTCGACTATTTCTATTTGTCCATCTATGCCAAAATCAGCTGTTTTAAGTTCACGAAATAAGCACCCAAGACCATTTTGACTTATTTTTTCATTAACAATAGATTTTACTATGCTAACACCTAATTCAGATATATTTGTTTGTGAAACCTTGGGCAATTCTTTATCATGCATATTTTAAACATCCTCTAGATAATTTTAAAAAAGCCATATTCAGATAACGAGAGAGGCTCCTAGGGGCGGGTCTTGCAATATCACCTTTCCTCTTCCCGCTCAATTTTTTTAATAACTCTGTCCCTGTAGTATAATGTAAACCAATATATTCTGTTATATTTTTAATGTGTCAAACAATCGTCCCCTGTCACAGAAAAAGTTACCGAATTATTGATTGAGTACAAATTTTCCTTAATTTCATATAATTTATTTTATTCAAATTTCAAAAAAACAGGTATTGTTCCGTTTTTATGTAGTTCCCAATATTTTTTATTTTCTGGGATTAACTTACCATTCTTAAGAGAGAATTTGAATATTTCAGATTCAATTTCTTTGAGAAGCAATACTTTTTCATAAGATATTTTTTCTAATTTTATTCTTTGGACTTCTATATTTGAGTTTAAATGATGGTAGTCATCCCGGTTTTCCCATATTTTGAGAAAATTGTTTTTCAATTTTTCTGAAATAAAACGTCTATTCAAAAGTTTATCTATATTCTTTTCAAAAACCTTTTCTGCTTTACAAGAATTTTTTTGACAAAGGAATCGAACAATGGCCTCAGCAACAGATTGCGCAAGAGTGATACACCCATAATAATGACCATCACGGAAAAGTAGAGTGCATTCTGCTGAAACAGGGGCAAATTGTGTATAGGGAACTATTCCATGTGGTTTTACTTTAAGGTATCGCTGAGCACGCAATGAGAGTGTTTGTTCATTCTCTTGTTTAATTGAATCTTCCAATAATTTCTGTTGTATGAGATTATTTGGTTCCATATTTTTCCTCATAACATTGTTTATACTACTCTGTTCGGTTAAAGGACAGTCCTCAGTTAGCTTTAATCCTTCCGGAATCAATCCACTCTTTTATTATTTTTCTTCTCTTTTCTTCCAGAACAATCCAAAAGTTACCGGACTATTGACTTGGTATGCCTATCCTATTTATTTAAAAATTCTATTATTTATTTTGTCCACTTGTCTTGCCCTGTACATTAATTCCAATCCCAGAAAGAAGTTATGTCAAATGTTGGGACCTACCCCTCTTGCTCTCCCTTGTCATTGGTATCATCTCCAAGAGCCACTTTCTTCCCATTTTCTACACACGCTTGTTTTTCATTAGTTTTCTGAATTACCTTCAACTTCTGCAAGTGTTCGTTGGACAACCTTCAAGTTGTTTTGGGTTTCGGCATACTGCATGGGAAAACGATCCGGAGTGAAGACCTTCAAGGCGTCCTGGCAAGCTTTTACAGCTAGTTCGCAGTTCTGGGCTTTATTTTCTACCTCTGCCAGGGTCTTGTAGGCAACCCCCAAGTTGTTCTGGGTCATGGCATAATCCATGGGAAAACGATCCGGAGTATAGAACCTCAGGGCTTCCTGGCATGCATTTATAGCTAGTTCGCAGTTCTGGGCTTTATTTTCTACCTCTGCCAGGGTCTTGTAGACAACCCCCAGGTTGTTCTGTATCGTGGCATATCGCATGGGAAAACGATCCGGAGTATAGAACCTCAGGGCTTCCTGGTAAGCTTTTATGGCTAGTTGGCAGTTCTGGGCTTTATCTTCTACCTCTGCCAGGGTCTCGTAGGCAACCCCCAGGTTGTTCTGGGTCATGGCATATTGCATGGGAAAACGATCCGGAGTATAGAACCTCAGGGCTTCTTGGCATGCATTTATAGCTAGTTGGCAGTTCTGGGCTTTATCTTCTACCTCTGCCAGGGTCCAGTAGGCATTACCCAAGTTGTTCTGTATCGTGGCATATTGCATGGGAAAACGATCCGGAGTTCTGATCTTTAAGGCTTTTTTAAAAGATTTAATTGCAATTAATATATATTCCTTCATTTGCACACTTATCTTTGCAGTATCACACGCTTTGGTGCCAAGTTTAATTAAAACTTCCGGATCTTTGATGAAAATATCCATTAAATCATTAAAATTATCCAATCGCGCTATCTCTTCTTCAACCACAAAATCAATATATACTTCTTCAATCCAAATATCATCCTTTTGATTTTTTATGATAAAGCCTTTGGTTTGTAGGCCTTTAAGTAATTCACTCCATTCGTAATTTTTTTTATCAATTTCTTCTTTTATATTGCACAAATTTTTTATTTTGTTTATAGAAAAAATTTCTCTTTCTCTGTAAATACCTGCATAGTAAAGACGTTTTATAGATCTCAAAATACCTTTTTCAATATGACCACATTTTTTATATCGATCTTTTATTGCATCTAAATTTATAAAAAGAGAACCAATGTTGCCATCAAATCTTTCCGGCATATTTATTCCAACCTGTTGGGCAATTTCAATCCCTTGATCTCCTGAAACTTTTGGTATTTTTAGGGTATTGTCAAATATGAGAAGCTCTTTTTCTATTTTTCCACATAATTTCTCGTACTCAGGACCTGACCGACACGAAGCTATTATGATGGTATTTATTTTTATAAATTCTTGAAGTAAATGCAGGAAGTTTTGTTTATCTGCAAATTTATTTAAATCATCGAATACAATCACTTTTTTTCTCCAAAAAGTAAAACGGAAAGGAATCCGAAAATCTTCCAAATTTATATCTACAAGTTTTGGCACTATAACATCATATGGTTTTTTTAAAGTAATCAATGAGTGATACATAGCTCTTGATTTTCCAGCTAATGGATTTCCTATTATTAAGATATTTTTACTATCTTCAATTTCTTTTTGAATCAATTTATCTTCTTCTCTCTGGAAATAATATTTGTGAAAACCATGCTTTGGATCCCCACGTATTCCTAGTAATTCATTTAACTTTAGTTTTGATGATTTCCTCCAGATAATTTCATAAAGAGCATTTTTTTTCCGTTTTTTCTTATAAATTAATGGAATAACTGCAATGAGTATAGATACTATAATTGCTATAATTCCTATTAGGATTCCTATTATTGCCATATTCATATCTATGTCCTCCGAACTCCAAAATAATTTTTAGTTAAAGACTGTAAAATTATTTTGTTATGCTCGTACTTGTAATATATTTGGGTCAGCCAGTGAAGACTTGATCCTTTTACCCCCTCTTCCCTTTATCTTCCTCAATTACTCCAATTATTTTAATAATGTGATAACACCCATCTTCTAAAGGAGCATCGCTTGCTTCAAGAATAACTTTTCCCCCGTGAGAAACACTTATAAGAGGACCCAAGAATAACCTTCCATGCTCATCTTTATATATCATTTTAGTATTACTCTTTGGTACCCAGTTTCTATCAACTATTTTTATTATATATTTCATAAATTGAATTCCCTTTATTATTATTTAATATTATTTATATAAAATATAACTAAAGTAATATTGTATCTAGATTAAAATCAAAATATTATTTTTTAATTTCCTTCTTTTTTGGCGATTTCAAATAATGTTTTAACCTTTGGGGGTTTTTGCATAGAAAATAAGAATACATCCTATTTTTTTTATGGTTTAGCTTTCCATTTTACGAGGTCTTCCTTTAGGACGTATATCTATAGTAATACCTACCGCCTCAACCATCCGGTTAAGAAACTCCACAGGTTCTATAGGTGTCACGGTAGGACAGCCAGTTACCTGACTGCCCCCGCACAGATCCCAGCGTGCGGAATTACCGCACTGGGCTCTTCAGAGATACTCGCTTCCGTAAAAGACAAATTAATATTGCCATCTTTGCTATTCCCTGCAAGGGTGGTTGGCTAGACCTTACCCACCAGGGACTTTCACCCTGCAAGACATATAAAACTTTTTGGCGCTCTTCCGCTAAAAGTTACCAAATTATTGAGCTGGTACAACCGACCTTATTTATTTAATTAAAAATAAAAAAATATTAATTATCTAAGAAAATGGGATGTGTCCCCATTTATAAAATTATTTGTATAAAAACTAAATTTTTTTCTTTTTGACAAATAGATTAAAATATTTCGTAATTTTTTTATCATATAAATAGTAATTCAAATAATTATTCGATTTATCATTTAATTCATTGGTAATTTCCCATTGTTCATTTACCCAATATTCAGAAGGATAAATATACCATTCTCCTCCTATATCACCTCCTGGATATCCTAAAGTTTCCAATGGCGAACTAAAGGTATGATGAGTTTCATGTCTAAATTCTTCATATTCATTTGCCAAAACTCTAATAATATCCTTTTTAATTGAATTATTTTTAGATCTATTTATCCATGCTCCAAAGAGTTTAATATACCTATATAAATTTTTCTTATTATGTTTATTTTTTATATCTTTTGGTTTGAACTCTGTACACATATACAATAATTGAGATATAAACAAATTTCTTGTTTCTAATAATAATTTAGAAGATTTCTCTTTATCTGCAAAATAAGTTAAAAATGCAAATACAGGAGAAAGATCAAATAAATCTATAAAGCTATCAGTAGACAAATATAAATTATAAATACCTATAATATTTTCTAGTAATTTATTCATTAAATTAGATAGTTCTTTTCTAATTCCTAATACAAGGTGGCCTGTAGTTTCAAAATTATCATTAAAATTAGATAAGTATATACTGAAATGATAAATTATTTCTGAAAAAGCAATTAAGTAATTATCCAAATGACCCTTATTTTTAACAATTGCCTTTCTTGAAATTACACCTAAGCATTCAACAATATAAAAAATATTTTTAAAAAGATATTCTTTATTCTTATCATTGCATTCCTGATTTAGTGCATCATAAATAACAGAAGAGATGTTTTCATCCCTCCATAAAGAACCTACAAGCGGGGCATGTATTGTAGGATAAGATAAAAAATCTAACTTAGAATTCAAAGCATTACTCATTATAATAGCTATCTTTTCACATAAACTTTTTACTTCTCTTCCAGAAAATATTTTTCCTTCATTAATTATTTTTCCAAGAAAACCTTCTGACATTTTTAATAATCCATAAATACATCTCTGGGTAAGAAGCGCATGAAACGGTCCAGGCACTCTTGAGGTTTTTGTGCCAATTTCTTCTAAGCTATTTCCTACTGAATAAATGCTAGTCTTAAAAGCATCCTTTTCTATTAATCCGATCCCGACTTTGTAAATACTTTCAATTGCAAGTGGAGGTGCCGAAGTATGTTTTAAATACATAGTTTTCCAAATACTATTTTTTAGAAATTCTATCCAAGTGAAGACTAAACCATTTTCGCCAATTCTTATTTGTGTATCTGTTAATTCTACACATTTTATCGCGATTGAATCAACTCTTTTAATAATGTCCTCAAGATATTGTTGATTGTAAGATCTTATTGCTATATTTAATGTAATCTCAAATTGACCATTTAAAAAGAGTAAAAAATTATCCTCCATTCCTCTATAATTTTTCCTCTTATCTAAATAACTTAATACTATATTCCTTAAATTATCTAAACAACTTAAAACCACTTCTCTATCATCATCAGCTAATGCCTTATGGCATGTACTAAAAATTGGCCTTATATCATTTTCAAGAATTTCAATATCTTTTTGGGCTACACTAATATCGTTTACTAAAGATCTCGCCAAATTAATTAATGACTTCTTTGAAATTAATTTGTATAGAAAAATTTTAATTTTCAATGAAAATGGTAGATATTTCTTCTTTTCTTTTTTATTTATTATTCCTGGATCGAATATTTTATTTATATGCTTAAATACTTTTATGGAAATAAAGGATACAATATTTGAAATATTTAAAAAATCTATGAGTTGGATAATAGCTAAAGTAACTGAAATAACAATATATATTGCTAAGGAAAGGCTAAATTTTTCTAAATTCTCAGTTGAACCAAAATGCAAAAGCAAGAGATTAAAAATAACTGAAATGGGTAAAAGGATTAAAAGCACTTTAAAAATTACTCCATTTAGAATAACCTTAAGAAAATTAGAAGAATATTTTTGCAGAATATTTTGAATAACAACTGCGGATAATGTAAAGAATATCGCAAGAATTCCTGAAATAATAGCTATATTTATTTTTATAATATCTTTTGCTGGGCTTAAACTTAAATTATGTATATTCTTAATGCTATCTGCAATAAATCCTATGGTCAAAATAACCAAAAGTGCAGTGATTATATAGAAGAGGACACAAATTATTTTATATTTTTTATTCATAATATTTCTAATACTTTAAAAATATTTATCTCCCGATTGGTTTTTAAGTTTATACACGTGTATCAGGGGGCATTTCTTTGTCACGCTTTAACCTTCACTACTATACCTCGATTAATACCTAAAATTTTAGCTATCTCCCTGATGGACAAATTAGATTTCTTTTTTAAATTTAATATCAAATCATCTCTACAATATTTATTTTCAGATACAAAGAACCGGGTCTTTATATTTGAAATACCGGATTTTCTTGTATGATAAAAGCACAACAACGTCCCCTGTCATATTACATATTTATATACTATGCTGCTAATTAATTTTTTCAAAGTAAATTATATTTTTTCAATGTATTTGGATTTTTTATAAATTTATATTTATATACTTTATTTCTACTTGTTGGATTAACATTAATCAATAATACTCCACCAACATTCTCATAATCATTACCTACAAAAACGCCTTTTTCATTATTATAAACAGCCTGTTCCTCAAATAAAGCAATTTCTATTGGCGTATCAGTAGGAAAATCTAAAATTGGAACGAATAAATCATCTTGTATTATCAACAAATTTTTGCAATTGCTTAGAAACTTTGGATAAGCTTTCTTAATTGCATATCGAATATTCTTCCAATGAGCAAATGAACGCCATTCAAGATGTTTATACTTTGGCTGATCCTTTCTGCCCCCCATTAATTCTTTTTTTGAAAGCTCTCCTTCCCAGCCAGGGCTTTTCACTTCACAAAATATTTCATCTGACTTTCCTTTTATAACGAAATCAACATTTTTATTATTTTTAGTTGGTACTTCCCAACCAATTGCTACAAAATTAAGTTCGTTCTCTAAAAGATAGGCAGAAGAAATTTCAGTAAGTGCTTCATCTCTTTTGCTATTATCCATCTTTGTTAATCGAGAGATAAATCTTTTTAGTTCTCCTTTATTTTTAATAAAAACTAGCCATTTATCTATTTCTTTCTTCCAATTATCATTTATTATGTCGCTATTACCTAATATTTTATCAAATAACATAAAATCTATCCTCATATTATTGTTTATAATACATATAAATATAGTTATTTCTTTTCCAATCTTTAAGAAATTTAATTAATATAGACTGGGCAAAATAATATTTAAATTATTTAAAGCCCTTTTGGACAAACTAATACTTCTGCTTCTCCTTTGTGTTTTTCGTTGATATCTTTTTCAAAACCTATTGGATTTTGAATTAAATTTTCAGGATCATATACAAAACAAAATAATGTTTCACAATCGGGATGAGCTGCTTTGTACCTATCAATATCTATTATAAGTTGGTCAGCAATTTGCTTTTCTTTTAGCCCTTCTCTTGTTTTTTTTACTTCAATCGCTATTTTTTCGCTTTTTATTAAAAAATCTATACGAGAGGATTTCCCGGCATAGCTCGGTGTATATTCTTCAGGTCTAATATCATCAAAGAATATTTTAAGTAAAGCATGTAATAAATCTTGAACATCATATTCATCTGTAATAGTAATAGTATTTCTATTTTCATATCTATGGTCCCCCAATTGTTTGGCAACTATGTGGAATTGTGAACAGATTTTTCGAACTACATTTATAGAAGAGTTAGTGTCCGGCTGGCTTAAAGTTTTTTGATTTGTTTTATTCTCCAATAAAGAGTTTTCCCAGATTTCAGGATTTTTTTCAATATCTTCTTTTAAAGATCTTAAGAAAGCAGTTTTTGCAGCTATTTCTCCACAAATATTTTCATACCAATCATTATTGGGCCACCTAGCAGGCATACGATAAAACTTATTTGCTGTTGCTATATTAATATTCTTAGAAAGAAATATCTTTACACTCTCTTTCCATCTTTCATATTTTTGTTCATCGTAATCAATACTACCGTCTGAAAGTTCTAAAATAGTATGTACTTTTTTAAATCCCTTCTTTATAGATATTCCCTGTTTAATTAAGAGCTCAAGCGTCTTAAGAATTTGTTTCAAAAGTACCCTCCTTTCTGTCACATAGAGCTTCACTATATTATATTATCCCGTTCTTTGAGTCTTCATTATTAATTAATAAATTCTGTTGTTTAAGATTCATCCCAGTGACTAAATATTGTAATAAGAGATGTCATAAAAATATAAGCTGTTTTATGAAATATATATTTATACTTTTTTAGGAAAATTCTCTACAATTCCTATTTCATCATCGGTTAAGCCATATAATTTATAAACCATCCCGTTGATTTGGTTTTCGTATTCTTTAACTTTGGCTTCCTTGGTCTTATTTTGTAAGTAATCATTTTTATTAGTAATCGACAAAATATTATCCACTAAACTAATGATTGTTTTTTGTTCTTCATAATCGATTTCTGGTAATGGTAATTTAGAAAGATGAAAATTATCAAATCTCATTGTCCGAATTGCATGCCCGTATATGAACCGGTATGCATACCACGATATTAACCTCGAATTTAAAAGTGCTGTTAAAAATTCTAAAGAGTATAGCTTATTATTTATAAAAATATTACCAACACTACCTAGGCAGATTATCCCTTCTTTATCAATCGTAGCCATTAAAATAATATGGTCGACTGGATTCATAACATGAGCAACAATGTTTTGCATTATTATTCTTGGATTTAACATATATTCAATATCGCAATGTATCTCATCTAAAACTTTATTAGTTATCCCTTCGTTTGAGTATTTCAATACATAACGGTTAATAGACTTACAACGATAAACAGGAATATCCCAATTTTTTCTCTTTAAATATTTTTGGATATCCAATCCTCGCTTTATACAGCACACATCTGTGAATTTCTTTTTATTTTTCATTATTTTTTTACCAATTTTAATTTCTTCCAAAGATAAACCGATTAAATATATACCAAATAATTCACAATCAGATTTATTTACTATTATTTCTTTTCTCAATCTACCTTCTTGCAACATTTTAGCGGTTAAGATAAATGAGCTTTTTACACCTTTTCGTGCGCCAAAAACAACCTGTTCCAACAACACATTTTCGAAACTTTTCCCAACATCTAACAATTTTTCTAACTCTTCTTTCAAAATTCCTCGAGCAGTTTCCCAAGTATTACTATATAAAAATGATTTAGGTATTATATATGAAATTATTCCCTTTTCCGAAAGTAATTGTATTCCTTTCTCAATAAATAATATTGCTGAATTAGAATTACTCTTTGTATACAAATATGTATTACTAACATAATCTTTTGTGGCCAAATCAAGTGTAGCCCCATATGGTGGATTAGCAATCACTATATCAAATCCAACCTTTATTCCAAACATCCATTCCGGATCAAACCATTTACAAGAGTCACCTGAAAATGGATTCCATTGTGATAATTTAACGGTTTGTGAATCTTTTCCACCCCATTTTAAGCTATGCAAAAACATCCTACTTTGTATCTCTTGAAATTTCATCGCAATTGATGTTTTTTCATCACCGTAGCATCTAAGATATTCTTCACGTAACCTTTTCAATTCCCTTATATTATCAGCAATTTCAAACAATTCTGTCTGTGAATTCTTTCTAGGTAATCCTACGAGGGAATTAGCACATACAAATTTAAATTCCAGATTTGGAAGCCAATCAACTCCTCTATTTTCTTTCGAATCATCCACGTTTTCATCGACAATTAGCGACAAAAAGAATCTTAATTTTGAAATATCAACCGCAATAGGTTGAATATCCACTCCATAAATTGAATCCTGGATAATGCCAAGCTTATGTACATAGTTCCAATTTTCTGCTTTGATTTTTTTTTGAAATTCTTCTCGTACTATAGTATTTTCTATTTGTGATACTTTCTTATTTAGCCATTTTTTTGATTCAGGATCAATTTTTTGTAAAATTAAAAGCATCTTATGAAGAATTCCCATTGGAAATGCACCACTCCCACAAGCAGGGTCAATAATCTTTATAACATCAAGGGCATCAAGTACAGCGTCTTTTTCAGATTCATTTAAGTCAACCTCTTCTTCCCCGTAGGCAAGTAAAGAAGATATTTCGCTATCCTTAAGATTTGTTTTGTTAAGTAAATACTGTTTCAAACTTTCATCGACCATATATTCTACTATCGGTCTGGGAGTATAAAAACTTCCAGTTGCTTTACGCGCAGTATTACCTGTCTCGGGATTGATTTCCGCTAAAAGGTTTTCAAAGATTCGCCCTAACATTTCAGGTTCAATAGAAAGTTCTACATCCACAGAAGTGTTTTCATCAATTGTAAAGTTATAAATTTCGAAAATCTCAAATAGTTCTTTTAGCCAACTATCAGGCACCTTCAAAGTATTAATATATTTAGATATTCCAAGTTGATCAATCTGATAATAGTCATGATATTCAGGCGTAAAAAGACCACCATTAAGGAAGGGTATTTGTGACCAAGGGAGTATTTGGTATTCTTTTTTACGTTGTTTTATGGGTGTATTAAGTGTTTCAAAAAAGAGGGGCTCAAGAACATTATGATAAAAGTTATGGCTTTGAGTAATAGAATTCGAAGAAAGAAGTTCTTCCGGGAGTAAAGCTATCCCTCTATCAGAAGTTTTTTTCTTCAAAAACCAACAGAAAATCAATCTACCAATTAATCTGACTGAAAATTCTTTTTTTATTGTATCATTAGAAGTAGATGGCAACCGAAGGATGCCTTTTTCGTCATATTTTGTTCTGCCAATTGTTCTCTCTCCACCGGCTAATTTTGTAAAGAGAATGGCTATTTGCGTATAAAAATCCTTATTTACTATTTCTAAGGAAAAACGTTCTTTTAAGTCATTAAAATCCTTAACCCGGCCTTTTTTAATTAAATATGTTTCGGGGGTATGTGTTTTGGTTTCCGGTCCTAAAAAGAATGAATATCTGCGAGGATTAGAATATTCTCTTTTGACTCTCTTCCCCTCTTCCCATTTTAAATCAATAGTGACCAGCGATAGCCTGTAGTTAAATGAATTTTGGGAAATGAATAAGATGAGAGCTCTCTTTATGCCATATTGTGCTAATAACCGGAAGGAATCTCTGGAGAGAGAAATTCTGGGGTCATTTTCTGAATGGTGAGTTATCTGGTATACATTCATCTCTAAAGAACGGACTTCACCAATTTTGGCAATGTTTTGAATAAATTTGGGTTGAAAATCAATACTTATTTTTTCATCCTGTTCCTCAAAATCTTCCGGCAAAAGTTGGTTTCGGAAAAAATTTATATACTCGCTACGGCTATAGGGTTTTTTAAAATTTATAATTTAGATCAACTCCTCTGATAAGATTAATGATTCTTTACCTTCATCAATTTTCTTTTCCCTATCAATAATATTTAAAAGGTATTTATGAGGAACTTCTTCTTCTAATTCTTTGATTTCTCTGTCAAGATTTTTTAAGTCGATCGCCCTGATGGCTTTTGCATATCGCTCAGGCAGGGCATCCAATTCCTTTAGAACATAATAGAGATCTTCTAAGTAATCTTTTTTCTCTGGGAGTTTCGTTTTTAGTGCTTCTACTTTAATTATTGCTTCCGCCTTGCCTCTATTTAAAGCAATTTCTTTCTTTTTAGAGAAAAGATTGTCCTTTAACTGGGTATAAATTACCTCAAAAGTTTTACTTGTTTTTTCTGCGTCTTCAGAAATTTCTGCTTCAAATAATCTAAATGCCTCAGCAGCTCCCAGGGGGAAACATTCTTTAGGCGAAGAAGCAAATTTAAAAACGTATTCATCTCCTTTTTTACCAAATACTATTACCCCTGAACGATCTTTCTTTGTTGTTCGTCTAATTCTCGACCTTTTAGAAATATTTAAAGCTTCTTCGATAAGGTTGGGGTTAGATATACGTAACTTCTTAATAAAATTCTCGTATTTGGTTTCAGGTGATAGCTCTTCTTGATTGTTAAAAGCTTCCCGGAACTGCTTAGCGAAGAAAGTTCTAAGTTCTTCATCTTTGGTGAGTACTTTTGTATCTTCACCAAAAAGTGCATGTACCATAGCAATTTTTAAGGTAGAAATCTGCTTAACGCGGATTTCTCTTTCACCTGTTGCGGTGGGAAAGAAATTATAAATAAAAAGTTCATCAAAAACTTTTTTATTAATACGATTTATTCGTCCAACCCTTTGGATTACCCTGGTTGGGTTATAAGGAATATCATAGTTAAAAACAATGCCGGCTCGATGCAGGTTAAATCCTTCGGAAATTGCATCCGTGGCTATTAATACATCAAAATCATTTTTTTGGATTTTTGCTCCTGCATCAAAATTTTCTTTTATTGCTTTTTTATTTCTTTGGCTGGCATCAGAAGAAGAATATTTAAAAACCCTTAAATTATGCTTTAATTTTTCAAATAAATAATCAGCTGTATCCGCGAATTCTGTAAAGGCAACTATCTTTCTATTAGGATCTTCTCTTAATTTTTGTTTCACTATTGAAGCAAAATGCTCAAGTTTTGGGTCTTTGGGGAAACCTTTACTAAACCATCTTTCACGCACCTCTTTAAGAATCTTAATATCCTTCTTTACATCTTCAATAAATCCTTTTCTGATTTCCTTTTTGTCAATAAGCCATAAACCTTTTTCTTTGTAACTTTTTAACTCCTCATCTAATATAATATCTTTAAGTTCTTCATCTATATCTTCTCCTGTAGCTTCCAAAAGAGCATCCACATCAGGTAATTTACCTTTTTTATATATCGGTACTTTTCCTACTCTTTCATACCAATCACGGATAATTTCAGAAGATTTAATTATAGAATCTAAAGTTGACTGGAAAGCATAGATAGAACTTTCAAATCGGCGTACAATCAAACGTCTCATAAATTTAGCTAAATTCATTTGGGTCTGCTTCAACAGATTTTCATCAACACCCATTTCCTTAGCTATTTTTTCCCGGTATTTCTCAAAATTCTTTATATAACTTGTCGGCATATATCTTGCACCAATAAATCCAGCTTCTTCGTCATCTTCAGGGGCAACAGTTTCCAGTGTATCTTTGTAAAGGTCGCTTAACTCTTGTAAGTCATACTCAAGAAGTTCCGGTTCATTAACTTTGGGGAAAGAAATGTTTTGTTGTTTTAGATCTTTTCTGTATTCTTCTATGCCATCCAAATCTAATCGGGACCTCCGTATAACAAGAGGTGACAAAATATTTCTAATTTCATCAGCTACTTTTTTTATACGAGCGGTAATAGCAATATCACTTTCTCTTTTATTTTTTTGTATTTCTTTGATTTCTTTATACTCAGCAATAAGTTTTTTAAATTGATAGGAAAGATTATCAACTGTTTGAATGGTTGACCTTGTAGGAATTTGAAATAGTTTAACCATGGAAAAAACATCTTGTGGCCGATTATTAAAGGGAGTAGCAGATAATAGCACAATTTTGTTGCGCTGGCAAAGTTTATGAAGATTAGCATAATCTATGGTAAGTTCATTCCTGTATTTGTGAGCTTCATCTATAATCAGTAATTTTTCTTCATTTTGATCATTTTCTTCTATGGCTTGCTCAATTTTCCCGCTACTGTATACTTTAGCGGGAAATTCAAAATCGTAACAATAGTCTATCCATTGACTTTTTAAATGGGGTGGTGCTATAACGATGGTCTTAATATTTAAATTGTAGGCTATTGCTGAGGCTATGATACTTTTCCCTAATCCTACAACATCAGCAATAATAACTCCATTATGTCGTTGAATAACATCAAGGGCTTTCTTCACAGCATCAATCTGATATTTAAGATTTATATATTTTCCCCTTGTAATCTCAGCCGGCAGTCTTATGGATTCTTTTATATGTTCGTCAAAATATTCCTGTAATACCCGTATATATAATAGAAATGGTTTGGGGAGTTTATCTATCCATATTTTTTCAACTACATTGTATAAAAACTCATCGATATTATTTTTGTCTACAATCGTAACAGCGTTTTCCCATAAATCCTGGAATATTTTATAGGCTTCTGAAAAGTTTACTGAATCACGTGAAACTACATTAATCTCAAATCTTCCTCTTAATCCTGATCTTGATAAATTACTTGAACCGGTAATGATTGTTCCGGGATAATCTCCGCCTTGACTAAATTCTTTTTGGTTTTCAAAAATATATAGTTTGGCATGATTCGGTTGTAAAGTTTTTTTAATTTCCAATGTACCATTTTTTATTTTATTTAAAAATAGTCTAAATGCTTCTTGTTTTTCTACCGAGTCAAAAAAATCAGTATCATTAAAAAGGGTAACCAGGGATTTATAATAATTATCCCTTAATTTACCCCGTGGTTCATTTATTTCTTGGATAATTTCAAATTCTCTAATTTTATTTTTTAAGTCATGCTCAACCTCTAAACCCACCAAAATCTTTATTTCTTTATCGCCAACTTCTTTATAAATTTCCTGGAAGCCTGAAAAGTAGAAATATCCTATCAAGAAATATAATTTTTCTGACGAAGGAAGGATATTTTTAATAACATCCGAAAGAAGTTTTTTCTCGTTAGTAATAAATTGTGTATTCACCATATTATCTCCGAATCTATTTTTGATTTTGGTAAAGTGAGAAAAGTCGATAAAAAATATACTTTTGTTATTCCGTATAGTTTCCAGGGTCTCGATGTGACAAGGGACGGTCTTTGACATACTTCAGACATCTATATTTATTTTACTATATCACTATTAGGGAGTAAAAAATAATCTTTTTTAATTTTTCTATACCCTTTTTATACTACAACAAAATTATTATAAAATCCTTCTTTTTTTAAAATATATTTCAAACTTTCCAGCATGTAGTTCTCGGTACTTACCAATAAATCGCGGGATATCGCGGAAAACGTCCTGATAAATCAGGGAATACCGGGGAGCAGGTTATTATTGAGATAAAAAATAAGCAATGAACTTACTTCTTTTGAATTTCAATTTTAATGACTTATAATATTTAATGTTTGTAAATTAAATTTAGGTGGTAAATATGAAAAAAATGATTGAAGAAATAATTAAAGAGAAGGCTAA
>SDBU01002984.1_pt1 | contig 21961 bp, 36 predicted proteins | sample 2277071 | NCBI WGS metagenome assembly SDBU01 (sample SAMN10397929, study PRJNA504765) | marine sediment metagenome | isolation source: marine sediment core GS08_GC12, 126 cmbsf | place: Arctic Ocean: Gakkel Ridge, Loki's castle | collected 2008 | reverse complement strand
ATTTAATCGGTCATTTATTGACAGTTTACTTAAGACCATATCGCGATCCTTGGCTAGAATATCGGCTCTCACAGCCCACCAGTAAACATCAGCCTCAAGGAGTTCTGTGGTGGCCAATAAATTCAGCATAGCAAATACATACTTTGCCTTTCCTCTAAGTTTAAAACTGGGTTTTATTCCCCTAAAAAATACTTCCATATTTATCTCCTTCTATTAGGGTCTATATATTTTCTTGTGCTGTGTCTAAAGGCATAGCGTTCTATTACTTGCTTACAATAAGCACCCACTGAAGTATTGGGGTTTGCCGGGTGGTCTAAGGCGGTCTTTATTTTGGCGTGTGCTTCGTTAGACAACCTAAAACTGACCATATATGATTTACTACTTACCTTACTCATTAAGCCCTCTAGCGTTGGTGGTGTAATACACTGCTCCTAATCCCCCTTATAACTTGTTGGGTTATTTAATCCCTTACCAATCACCGCCGTCTGAGTTTATTTGGTTGTAACTATGAATTATAGCTTTCTGACTCATTCCCAGATTTGCCTCAAGTATTCTTTCCCCATCATTGTTAAGCCTCATAAGGTGCAAGTCACCGTCAGCGGCAAATAGCCAATACTTTTCATTCCAATTCTCATTTAACTTCTTGAGAGTAGCATTTATTTTTCTTAGCGTGTAGGCCATTTCACCCCTCCTTGTTAATTCCCTGAGTATAATAATGATTGTATTCCTTTTTCTCGTGTCGCTTAATCCATTGACAGTTCATACACAACACTTGATATTTGGCTTTATTATTTTCTTGTATCACTCTTTTGTAGTAAGCTCTAGGGTTGCTGTCCCTTATCTCTCTATCCTCTTTAGTTCTGCCATTGATGTGGTCTATTGATAGTGCTCGTATGTCACCAAATCTGCACCTAGCACATTGCATTGTTCCGTTACTATATAATTCAACAACTTTTCTTTTCCAATAAGCGTTGGATGCTTGGTTGCTTTTGTTTCTCCAGTATTTAACCTTATCTGGATTTTCCTTGCGGTACTTGGCCATATAAGCCCTAGAATATTCTCGCCTATCCCTTTTAACCAAGATTCCCTCCGTTAGCTTACCATTTCATTGCAGCCCTCAAGTCAATCGGCCGCTTTTATTATTTAAATTGAAAGCATTGATTCAAGGGCTGGAATCAAAGGATTAGCTTTCTGTGATTTTCGGGTCGAGCCATTTAGAGATTTTGTGAATAAGGAACATATACGCCAAGATGGGAATAATGGGTATCCCCATCTTTAGCAGAGCACCTAACACATCACTATTATCTATTCCATAGGCTATACTCTCCACGCCATTTGTGATTGTCCAGAGAAATAACGCTACTGCTCCAATCGCTAAACTAATCCGTGTAATTTTTCTTTTCATTTCTATTTCCTCCCCTTCTTTTTACTACCCTGGTCTATAAGGTAAGCTGGCAGTCCCAACACAGAGCAAGTTATCAATAATGCTCCTTGAGATGGGGTTTGCCCGAATATCGCCAACAAGATACCGAAGCAAAGACTGGTTATCCATATACCTCTGGCATATTTCTGGTAGTTTACTGAGGTTACTTTAATCCCGGTGATTATCTTTGTTACCATTGTTTAACTCCTCTGTTCCTCGCTACCCACTAGAGAAGGAGAGGACTCTAATGGGTAGCATCCGGGTCTAATTATCGTTTACTATGCCTTTTCTCTCTAGGCGGTTCATTTTTCGCAGATGAAGCGGGCGAGGTGTTTGCTCCCCTCGTTCCCATCGGGAAATAGTGCTAATATCGACTCTCATTAGTTCAGCAAATTCCTGCTGCGACAATATTAACTGCTTCCGTAATTGCTTAATCTGATTTCCATCTTTATTCATACACCTATAATATACCCATAATACGCCTATGTCAAGTCTTTTTTTACTAATTTCAATATTTATTTTAAAAAATGATACTTTAGTTCGGTCAAAAACTCACACTTGACAAAACAGTTACTTATATTTTATAATAAGTGTTAATTTGGTTTTGAAACTCAACAGGAGGTCTGTCAGGTTATCGCTAAAAGAACTAAGGCATCGTATCGAAGGGCTGCGGCGAAGGCGGTGAGGACTAAACGCAAGAGGTATGGGAAGAATTTTAGAAGAGGTTAATCCTATGTCTATAATTAATTAATGGAGGTCTAATTTAGGTGGCTAAAATAACTGCAATAATTCTCATCATGGTCGGTTTGGTGATCGGGGCCAATATCATAGAGCCCATTAATAGTGCCGTTTCTCCTTCCCTGATCAGTCTGACCGAAGGTTTCAGTGCCGCGGTAATATCATTGTCAGCATTACTACCTCTACTCTTCATGGTAGTTCTGATGATTTTTGCGGTGAAGGCGATTGGGGACTAATATTAACATAACAAAATATATTTCGGAGGTCTAATTTAGGTGGCTAAAATAACTGCAATAATTATGGTGATGATAGGATTGGTGATTGGTGCCAATCTTATTGAGCCCATTAGCGATGGGGTTAATACCGCAGTAATCTCCACCGGCGTCTCCAATGCAGTTGGGTCATTGGGTTTAATTCTTCCCCTGTTCTTCGTGGTAATGCTGATGGTCTTTGCGGTGAAGGGGATTGGGGACTAAGAACAAATTAACAAAATATATTTCGGAGGTCTAGATTAAGTGTCTAAAATAACTGCAATAATTTTGGCAATGATCGGGATTGTAATTGGGGTGAACTTGATTACACCGATTAACGATGCAACTGTTCTGATTATCACTCCTACCTATAGTGCGGCGGTGTCTTCCTTGGGGGCACTTCTGCCCTTATTATTTATCGTGGTAATAATGATTTTCGCGGTTAAAGCAATCGACTAAGTTTACATAATGTTAGCAGTTTCGTAGGGGGAGTAGAGATTAAAGTATTTACTCCCCCTAATGCTAATAGGGGTAAAAATGGGGCGACATTTAAACCAAGAAGTAAAGGACAAGATAAGTAAATCTCGCACAGGCACAACACATTCAAAAGAGACATTGCTTAAAATGAGTTTATCTCATATGGGCAACAGTCCTTCGGCTGAGACAAGGGCTAAGATGAGCAAGTCTAGGATGGGCGAAAAGAATCATATGTATGGTAAGCATAATTCTCCTGAAGCGAGAGCCAAGATGAGTTTATACCATCGGGGGAAAACCCTCTCCGTTGAACACAGAGATAAGATAAGTAAAAGTTTAATAGGTAATACTCGTAGTGCAGGATCCAGCAACCACAATGTTCCACTTTCCGCAGAAGCGAAAGCCAGGATTGGAGCAGCCAACAGCAAGAAGATGAAAGAAAAATGGCAAAACCCTGAATTCAAAGACCGCCGGGTGATGGCGATAGTCAAAGGGAATAAAATACAACCTAACATTCCCGAATTAAAAGTGAACGCAATCTTGGATGAGTTATATCCAGGTGAATGGAAATACACCGGTGATGGTGAAATAGTTATGGGCGGGCGAAATCCCGATTTTACTAATATTGATGGCCAAAAAGAAATCATTGAAGTTTTTGGAGATTACTGGCATCGGGGGCAAGAGTCGCAGGAAACAATAGGCCATTATAAAGAATATGGGTTTCGGTGTCTCGTTATATGGGAAGCGGAATTAAATGATATTGACTTAGTAACCAAAAGGATAAAAGCATGGTGTTGACAATTAGGTTTTTTTATCCTAAAATTAGGTTAAAGTAATGGCTCAAACAAAAAAAGGTGCAGCAAAGACAAAGAGAATATACGGTCAAGACTGCTTTAAGGAATGGGGTAAACTTGGCGGCAATCCTATTTTGTTGAAGGCTAAGAAGAGGGGCAAGTAACTTGGCAACTAATATCGGAGATACCTTCCCTAAAATTCCTACTATCGATAAGCCTAAAGTTGAAGCAGGAATAACCCCAGAGTCAGTTACCACAGAGGGGATGCAACCCCATGAAATCCTAGTGGCGATGGAGGATGCTGGTGCTAATACTACTACCTTGCTTGACTATATAAAAGAACGCCCGGATGCGGTCAGAGGGGCAGAAGCAACGCAATTAGCACAAAGGTTAGGTGGGGAAATCACGGAATTTGTTGGGCTCGTAGGTGAGGCAAGGGTAACAAAAGCTAGGGAATTGGGCATATTACCGGCTGACTTCGATGCATTATCTCAAGAATTAAAGGATGCCTATGCTGTCAGTGACCAAGCGTTTAATACTGCGGTTGAGGCTTTTAACAAAGATATTCAAGCCGGGCAAGTAGCTAGAGTAACTGCTGCTAAAGCTACTAAGGAAGAAAGAGAAGCTGCTCTTGATAACTTGTCAGCCTTCAGGGAGGACCAGCGATACAATCTACAAAAAGCCTTTGACGCTGGCAAAGGAGCGGATGTTTATGCTGCCAGAGCTTTAGATTTGTTTACCCCGGAAGCGGTAATGACAGCACAATTTGCCTCTATAGAAGAAAGGTTTAGGCAGAAAGCGATAGCAGAATTAGAAACTACCCATACACTAATTAAGCCCAAAGATGCACCCGAGGCTGTAGCTATTTCATGGATACCAACCGATGTACTGAATAGTATTAGGGAACAATCAGAATACGGATATAAGATTTTAACTGAGCAGGGGGTTGAGGCTTACGATAAGGCAGTAGAAGATGCCGTGGCGGAACTCAAGCAATATCAACGGCCATCTGGATATAGATTGAAACCAGCGGTGGCCGCTGGGGTGTCTAAGGATACCCTTTCCTTATTATTTAGGCCAGTTGATGTGGATAAGGCGTGGTTGGTAAAGATTGTTCCCGAGGCGGTCCCTGATGTGGAAACTGAGCCGGCTACGACTAGTGGATTACCACCTGGCTTGGTTGCCGTTTTGCCCGTCCTTGGTGCTGTGGCCGTTGCTGAACCGACTCTTATTGGCGAAATAATAGTTGGGGGTGTCCTAATAACTGCCGTGGCAGTAGCGGCGATTCAAGGGAAGGACATAAAATGGGGAGCTTTATGGGATGATATAACTGGTACATTCCAGAAAGAAACAGGTAGAGAACCTTCGACAACAGAAGTTGCTGAAATGGAAACTGTGGCAGCGAGTATAATAAAAGCATCACCAATATCAGTAACTGATATGCCGCCAGCCGTAGCTTTTAAAGCAACGGAACAATTACCCACTTTCTTAGATGGAACTAAAGCTATAACAATTCCGTCAATCCCAGCGATTACTAGGGCAGAACCATTACCTGCTATCCCGGCGATTACTCGAGCCGAACCATTACCCGGTATTCCAGCGATTACTAGAGCAGAGCCTCAAGTAGCTATACCAGCGTTTGAAGGCAAGATTGAATTACCTAATGTTATGGAAGCACAGGCCCAAGTAGCTACAGCAGAAAAAGAATTGGATGATACTTGGGTTATAATTCGCCCTAAACTAGCAACTCCTGGCAAAGATTTACCTGCTGTGATACCTAAAACAACGACTGCTTTAGTAGCTCTGGATGCTGCGGTTCAAGATGCTTTTACAGCAGGAGAAATAGATGCCGATACTTTGAGGGTATATAGTCAAGCAAGAACCAATTATCTTTCTGCGAAAGGTGCTTTAGATGCTGCTTCCAGAACTTATATTGGTGGTTTGCAACCTCAATTAGTAAGTAATACGCAGAATCTAACTGCATTAGCCTTTTCATTAGCACTAAGCGATTTGCAAAATCAGGCAAGCAAAGCGGCCTCGGAAGCATACAGCCAGGCTATCACTCAGGGTTTGACACAAGCACAGGCTCGAACTATTGCCCAGTCCGCGGCACAAAACGCAATAACGACAGCTACCCAAACCGCCGTACAAAGTGCAGTTGAATCAATTACGCGAACTATGGTTGTTACTGATACTGCGACAATAAGTGCTGTTCAAACAGCTACACAGGCAGCAATCAATACGGCTACAGCTACAATGACACAAACTGCTACTACTGCGGCTACGGCTGTTGCCCCAGTTGTTCCTATTCCTAGATTACCCAAAGGTGGGGGTTTTAAAAGGACAGGTAAAGTAGAGCCAGGTACTGTCGAATGGAGACAAGGTATATTTTGGCGTTATCTTGAGCCACCGATTTATAAACCACTGGAAACGTCTAAAACACCTCTACCGGGGACCTACAAATTTGCCACTGGTGAGGACTCAGCTTATAAGACTATCCAGGTAATTGGTGGTATGCCAACAAAAGATATCCGGGACATTGACATTGGTATTGCTATCGTTACTATAATACGCAAGGGTAAAGAATTGGAGATACAATTCAAGCAGGATGTGGAGGATGCCTACAAAGGCAAAGTAGTGAAAGAGAAAATAACTACTGTTAGAACACCGGCCGGAGTTCCTAAGTTTACAACGGAGAGTGATGGTAGAATTAAACTAACGGAGAAACCCAAAATAAGACGAAGTAAACCTCAACCTATACCACTTGTCATAAAGGATACCGCGACAACTCAAAAACCTGAGAAAAAGAAAGAAGAAGTTGGGGTTGCTTCTGGTAGGTATTATTTAGGCCACAGGCTACCAGATTCTAATGTTAGAGTAGACTTATGAAAAAGCATAAAAAAATAAAGAGACAAGTTAAGAAACAGGCTATACATGAACCTAGATATTATCTAGGTAGATTGTTGCCTGAGTCTAATGTGAGAGTAGAATTATAAAAGGAGGTCTAAAATAAATGTTGCATTATCATTGGGCTATGAAAGAAAAGGAAGTAATAAGACACTCACATAAGGGAGGTCAAAAGCGTCATGGCCATTCCTTATACAGATGGGTAGGTTACAGCAGGAGTGCACGAACACTACGCAAAAAATACAAATGATTAACAAAAGTGTACGCAAGGGAAAAGATAAGGTGGTAAAGCAATGAATGAACAGGAACAACTTGAAAGTGCTGGCGATGAGGCATTAGCTATGGCAAGGGAAAGTAATGCTATAGGTGAACAAAAGGCTGGCACTGACTCTAATAAACAGAACTCCAAGCCTCCACCAATGAAATAAACGAGGGGTTAGATGATAAAAAGGCTTTTATACTCTACAGCTTTAGCGGTATTACTGGTAATGGTATCAGTTATGCCAGTTTTGGCTATTATTAACCCGGACAGTATATCCTTTGCCAGCAGTGGGGCAGGGCGATACAAGGTGTTCGAGAATGTCCATGAAACAGGCGATATGCTATTCGTGGCTGAAAGCTATATTCCTTATACCGTGACTCCTGACGACTATACCGCCAGTGAAGCGTTTTCATTCCAGATACTTAATGTAGCTGGGGATACTGTGCTTTTACAAACGGCGATAACGGATTATGAGGATACAGTTATCAGTATTTACCAGACAGCCGCCCAGGTGATAACCGCTGGCCTAATATCGGCTACACTCTATAAGTTTAGACTGACCGGTAATCCTTCTATATTTGGGGCTACAGTTGAAGGCGTTAATATGGCGACCAAACCACTTACTGCCCCTGATTGGACAGACCAATCGGAATTTAGTGGCATTGAAAGTTGGCTTTATTCCTTTCTTATTTCGGTAGTAAGTAACATAGAAGTTTCAAGTGGGGCAACTCACACTGCCCCAGTAGGTGGCGTAAGATATCTTGACGCTAGCGGGGCCACATTATTCCTGGCCGGCATCCCGAGCCTTAATGTCTTTTTGCCCGAGATATTTTTGGTTGTGGCTGTCCCAATGACGGATACTGACCCTACCAGCACAGGGGCTTACCAAGTAACTATTAATCCGGTAGCACAACTAGGGGCGAATATTGGGGCTAGTGTCGCTAATATGTCGGACTTTATGGGCGTTAGCACAACAACTGCTGGGATTATTATAACTTCTCTACTAGCGTTTATCTTTCTACCTGTAATATACTGGAAAACGAAGAATGGGACTGTTTCGATGATAGCTGCGAGCCTGTTTACTATTTTCTGTGGGTATTTAGGGTTATTCCCACTAGCTATTGCTTTTATCATAGCCGGGGTGATTCTAATTTTGACAGGGTTTCTATTCTGGGGGAAAATCAGCATATGAAGTTACGGAAGAAATTAACATCAGTTGTTTTAGCAGTAACAATGGTGGCAGTGCTTGCTCTTCCGGTTATAGCCCAGACTTGGCTGACCTATTATCCCACGATTGTTATTGATAGTAGTGGGGTTGATAGAACGGCAGTTTCGGTAATAACTGGTATTGAAGGACAAGCCTTAGTGGATGGTGGGGTGCTATCCTCAACAGGGTTAGATAGCCGTATGCGGTTGGCTGGGACTGATATACCTTATATGATGTCTACTACCCAAATACCAACATACCTTGCTACTTTACCAGCACTTGGGCAGTCTCAGGTTGACCTCTATACAGGTTATTCTGTGGATCAAACTGATTTCGATATTCTAAGTGGGGAAGATGGCTACATTACTATCGATGATGATGCCACTCTTGAATTGGCGGCTGACTTTGAGCTTGAGCAATCAGGGTATGTTGATACTGATGCTGGTAGTGATAAAAACCTAGTTTTTAAGGAAGATGCCTTTAGGACTTATATCAGTGCAGAGGATAGTATTACTTCAGGTATAGTTGGGTTTGGAGATTTCCCAAGCATTGCGGCGATTAATGGTGGTAATGATGTAGTAAATCAGACTAATCATATTGTGAATCTCCCCGCTGGTATAGTTGCACATGATTTGTTGCTAATATTTTTTGCTGCTGATGCAGGTCCTACTATAACATTCCCAGAAGGATGGACAGAGTTATTTCAGGATGACAATACTGCTGTTGTTACGCTTGCTATTGCATATCGTGTAGCGGATGGGACAGAAGGAGCAACAATTACTGTAACTACCTCTAATATACAGATGACTGCTCATACTACATATCGTATTACGGGCAATTGGAGTACCCCGGAAGTAGGAGTAGCTGTAAAAGTTACCGATGCAAACCCGGATTCGCCTAATTTAGTGCCGACTTGGGGTAGTGCAAACACTTTATGGCTGGCTGTTTATGCTAGTGACGCAAATCCAATTACAACAGTCTATCCCGTGAACTACACAGATGGGCGTAATGATGTTGCCAATGATGCAGAAGGTGCAGGTGTTGGATCAGCCAGAAGGGAGCTTAATGCTGCCAATGAGAATCCTGGTGCATTTACTATGTCTTTTGTGGATAATTGGATAGCTACTACTGTAGCTATTGCACCAATAGTGGAAGTTACTGCCACGGGCATCTCCAGTGGGGAATACACAGTAAAGACCTATGGTGTAGCCAATGAGCCTGCTTGGGCTACTGGGGATGTATTACACTTTACTGGGGCTGCCGACTCCAATGTTAATGCTGGAGCAATAAACAACAATATCGCTAAACTGTGGGTTAGCCTATGGTTTAATTTAGACAGCACATTTTCAGCTGCTTCAGCTACAGACCAGTTTATGTGGGGGAAGTTTATTGATGGAACTCACTTTGTATATGCTTGGCTTGAAAGTGGCAATGGACGGCTATACTTTGGGTTTAATGACGGGGGAGTAAATCCATTTCAGCTTATTTCCACTACTGTTAGTTGGACTGCTGATACTTGGTATCACATTATTACCAGTTTGAGCGACACTGGTCCAGCACAAAGATTGCTGGTAAATGACGTAGCAGAAGATACTGATGCAGTAGTAGCATCCAATACGCCAAATGGAGGAGACTTCTGTTTCGGAGACTACGATGACCCCGGTGCAGTTACTGGCTTTATAGGTGAAATACAAAATGTAATTATAGGAACTGATAACCTGACATCGGCTGAAGAGACGGCACTTTTTGCTGGCACAGCCCCAGGGGACGAAACTGATTACTGGTACACAGATGAAGGAACAGGCACGAATATAGTATCATACGGAACTGCTGCCAATGCTGGAACTGTTGATGCTGCTCCTACTTGGGCAACAGCAACTTTTACCACAGGTTCAACAGGTAGATTATGCGACTTCTACATTGAGGTTGACGATGGAGTGGCCGACCCTGACCGATGGGGGGCAAATCTACAAGGTGCTAGTGTTCTCGATAACGCTAATGACTGGAGACTAAATCAGAATAATGTAATGCCTTGGATGGACTATTATTACCACACAGTCGCTGGAGTTAGGCACGCTTGGTATCAACCTAATTATATGGTTCAGAGTACAAGTTATGATGGCACAGCTGATGCTGGCGGAACAGTGAACACATTGGTAGATGCTGAGTTAGTACAAGCCAATGACTACTGGAATAATGCTCTACTAACCATTACCGATACCACTGATGATTTAGCACCAGAGGGCGAGACTTCGTTTGTAACAGATTTTGATGCAGGAACAGATACATTAACCTTTTCCCCTGCCCTTACTGTTGCCCCTGATGCTGGAGATACCTACACTGTTGACTTTGCTACTTTAATTGATAGGTCTTACTATGGGCTGGAGTTTGATGGGGTAGGTGATGTTGTGGATTGTGGGGTTGGCACTGGCAATGCTTTTGGTGATGGAGTAACTGAAATAACGGTTGAACTATGGTTTAAGGCTGATGTGACTAATGACAATGATGGCATATTTTACATAGGGGATTATGCTGGCACGCAAGGTGAATTTTATCTTCAAATCGGGGGCGATGTTCTCTCGTTCAGAATGGACAACTTAGCTTTTAATCAGGGCGTTGGCTTTTCCGATGTAGTAAATTGGTATCATATAGTTGCCACTTATAATGGGATAGATGGCAAGGTTTATCTAGATTCAACAGAGGTAATATCTGCTAATTATGCTGCTGGTTTGGATTTAACTGGATTAAAAACAATCATTGGCAGTTACTTTGCTGCTGGGCAAGAATTTGATGGCATTATTGATGAAGTGCGTATTTACAACCGAGCATTACAACCGATTGAGATAACTGCAAATTACAATAGTGGTGTAGGGTCTTACACACCTTATAGCACTTCAGGTATATTAGGTTGGTGGCATATAGAAACTGGAAGTGGTGCTGTAGCTACTGACTCTTCTGGAGAAGGAAACAATGGCACGATAACCAATGCAGTCTGGGTAAATGGATTTGTCCCCAGACCAGCAGGTAATGGTGGCACTAATGACAGCAGATTAACTTGGGGGGTAAACACTGATATAACTCTAGTCTATGGTGAGCCAGTTAATTTTGCCACGACATCCTCGGCTTTATCAGGGGAAGGTGGCTATACTGTAGCTGAAGCTGATATGCCCGCAGAATGGTATGGAACGGCTGGGAATATAGTAAACTTGCCTCTATATGATATGATGTTAGGGATAAGTACCGATAGTGGAATTCCCACTCAAACGCTTTATGTCTTTTTTATAATTGCTTTATGTTTTGCCTTTATGATTGCCGGATTTGTAATGTTTAATTCAGTAATGGCATCGATAGTTGGGGTAGGCTTAGGTTTAGGGATAGGGTCCGCTATGACTGTAGTGCCAATGTGGATATTCTTTACTTTCCTGATATTAGCGATTGGCATAGGTTACTTAAAGGGGAGGGCGGTTTTAGGATGAGTGGAAAATTATTCCTAGTCATCTTATTTATTTATGTTACCCTAACCTTTTTAGGTTCTACCTTTGAGGAGCATACAACGGCCGGCGGCGATTGGGCTGGTAATGTTGAAGCTAGAAGCACCCTTGATTTTTTGTTCGACATAAAGAATATGACTCAAAAATTAGAAGTTCTGGGGTTCGAGACACCGATCCCAGTACCTAACGGCGAATGGTTTAGCACCGCTTTTCAAGTAATGACATTAAGATTCAGCTTTATAGTCGATAACTACGAAATGGTATGGTGGATTATACTAATGCCAATAGCAATGATGGGTTTGTTGTCCATGGTGTTGCTCGGTGTTGGTATAATCCGGGGGAATATATCGTGGTCCTAAATAAAAACTGGAGGTCTGATCGTGAATTCAGTACTATACTTGATTATTCTAACTCTTGGTGGAATACTAGGGCTATCATGGTATGCTCAAACTAAAATTAAAGGTAAAATATTCTGTACCTTTAGAAGAAGCAACAAAACTAAAATAGAAAAGTGGGTAACCCAGACAGACAGATATGTTTACTTTGACCCCGGCAAAGGGAACGATAAAGGGCAATATATTGTCGACACTAAGCGTATTACCCTCTTATGGTGGACAAGGGGGATTCATCAGTTCTTTCCTTCTTTTGTTCCTAGTTTGGATTTCAGTTGGCACAGCCAGAATCCTCATGACCCAGAAACTTTCAATACAAGTTGGGATAGCCCGGCGACAAGGGCAGTAGCAATGCAGGAAGATGCTTTCAAAGCCTTTTCAAAGGGGATAGGAACACAAATGGGTAAGAAAAGCCGTTTCCCTGAATGGTTATTTCCTGCTATTACTATTGGGGCGATACTGGTAATAGGCTATCTTGTCTATCAGCAGGGGAGTCATCTATCCTATTTAGAACAACTTATTAAGTTAGGGATGCAGGGGGGTTAATATGCAACAATCTGAGTCAATATACGAGGAAAAAGCAACACTAGAGAAGGAACGAGAAACTGGAGAGATAGATGAGACTGATGATAAAAACCCCAAGACATTAGATGAGAAATCTGAGGAAACCTCCGATCTCACTGATATGCAGTCTGCTATCAAGAAGTTATTTCCCAGTGGATTAGGTGGTGAAATATACAATGCATTAATGATAGCCAGGGTAGCCCCTGATGTATTTATACCTCTATTGAGGTTAATAGTAGTATCAGAGGTTATGAAGTCCCCCGCGGATACACCGATCAGTGTAGTAGACATCATGGCAAAGATTTATACCTTACTATCTATTGGGCTTGATGGTAAAGGGAGAATCGACCACATTGAACTAGCAGGGGCGAGTAAGGATACCGAGGAATTGGAAGGGCTCGGGAAGAGGCTGTTTGGAGCATGACAAAACAAGCAATGAGCCGGGCTGAAATAACGATTATTGAGGGAGAGCAAGGTTCGGGCAAGACAAACACGGCAGTAGCCAAGGCGAAGGATGCTATTGATAAGGACCCGGCTACTAAAGTGTTTGCGAACTTTCACTTATATGGCATCAAGTATGTGTATACAGACTTATCTACAATAGTAGAATACCTAAACTCTAAATTAATTACTGAGGGGTATGTTATTATCGATGAGTCTTATATTGGGGTTGATGCTCGAAGGGGGATGTCTTTATTGACGCAAGTATTAACCTGGTTTGGTAGCCAGATTAGAAAGAGGGGATTGAACCTTATCTTAATAGCCCAGCATGGAAGAATGATTGATTCCCGCTTCCGGCTATTTATGACCGAGCATATATTGTGTAGTTACAATGAGAAAACTCGCATGATTACACTAACTATTATAGAAAGGGGTAAAAGAAGGCCGAAAAGAACTGTCTCTTATTATGCCCCACAATATTGGAAATATTATAATACCAACGAATTGCCTGAAATACCAGAGGGGTTACTAGCAAAGGCATTAATATCAGCGAGGTGATAATAGAATGAAGAAGAAGTTGGTTGGTTTATTATTAGTATTATTGCTTGTAATTCCCTTGCTCGTAAGTTGCACATCTGATATCCCAGGCTATGGGACTGTTGTTGATGTAGATGGGGATGCGGTAATTATTGATGAAGTCAGCAGAGCTATTGTTATTATCAGCTTTACAGAACACAAACTTCATGAGGGGGAAGCGTTCTCTTATGTAGATGAGGTTGACCTTGCCATAAATAATGTGAGGGATATCCAAATAACCACACCAAACACAACCGAATGGGCCCATTTTACTTTCCACATATCTACAGAATCAGAAACGGAGTGGTACTTGTATGAAAATGTAACAATAAATGTAGCTGGGGTAGGGATAGTCGAACAAAATGCTAATCGTAATAGCGGACACGCTGCTACTACAACGCTGGCCACCATAGATAATAATAATCTGGCTAATGCGAATGCTGATACAGCAGTTGCCGGGGCGGTAGAAATATATCATGGTACATCAGGGGCAGGTAAAGATGCTGGGGAACATGACCACGAACACGAGCTCATACTTGCCCAAAATGAAGATTATACTATCAGACTTGTTGCTACTGTAGCTGGGTATGTATCATATCATATAGATTGGTACGAGCATACTTCTTTAGACTAGGAGGCAATAAGAAGGGGGTAAATATGATATACGCAATAATAGCACTAGCCGGATTAATGAGTTTCATATCAGTCAGGAGTGGTTTTTATCCATTAAAATGGGCGGCTAGTTTCTTCTGGTGGGCGTTGTTACTCTATTGGATAGACGCTGATATATTAGTTGATGGCGACCCGGCAGATGTGGCTATTATGTTGGGGATAGTGTTTGTCGCGATGTTGTTTCTATTATGGGGAATGGCTGGCAGAAAAGGCAGTGTAGAAGTGCAAGATGAGGTGTCTAGCACTGGTACTATAGTTAGACGCATATTAAAATATGACAAAACTAGAGGTAAGGATTCACCTCCTAGGAGGGAAACTGCTGCGGAATATCAAATAAGGATAAGAAGTAAATTGGGCAGGAGGAAAAAATAATGAATCAAGCTATAGAAGCTATTAGAACAGGGCTGGTTTACTTCGATGCAATATTTACATTAGGGATATTGTTGTCTGCTTGTGCTGTAGTTCTTATTTACGAAAATATTAAGAGGGGTTTTCAATGCGTATTTATGCACTAACAACGACTGGCAAGAGGCTGGCAAGGTCCGTAACTAACCCGGACTCATCGGCTTATAAAATAGTATCGCATCTTGACCAAAGAGGGCAGGATACTACAGAGGGGATAGCTGGGTTTTGCGGGATAACTATAAGTGAGGCCTCAGCTATATTAAGAAGGTTGAAGCGGAGCAAAGTAGTAGTTGAGGTTTCAGGGAGCTCGCTATAATGGCAAAATATAAAACATTAGAGGAATTAGAAGAAGAGGAAGGGCAATTAGATGCTGAAATATCAGTGGCTAAAAAGAGAAGTATTTTGACCGCTATTGATAATAGATTGGGGGAGAAAGGTGGGTGGAGGCGATTTAGCACTAATGGGAAGATGTCAGGATTTAGCTTGAGTAGAGCTATCGCTTGGTTAAAAACAAATTAGGAGGTCTAAAATAAATGCAAGCATATTGTGTTAGGTGTAAAGGCAAAAGGGAAATGAGTAATGCCAAACCGGTAAAGATGAAGAACGGCCGGCGAGCCACAAAGGGTACTTGCCCTAGCTGTGGAACAAAGATGTTTCGGATAGGTTAATAAATGGAGGTCTAAAATAATGAAAAGATACCACTATAGCTATACCTTAAAAAATGTACGATTTGCCCCAGCCAAGGATAGAAGAATTGGCTTTATAGATGCTAGTAGCCCACAAAGAGCTTTAGCTAAAATAAAGACACACTATCCTAAAAGGAAGCACATCACAATTACAAATTGGTAATATTATGAATAAATCAGAACTCCAAGCCTTCACCAATGAAATAAAAGGGGGTGATTAAGAATGTCAACAGGCAATTATAAAACCAAAAAGAAAGCACAAGCCAAGGCATCCCAATTACGCCGGGACTTCCCACACATGAAACCAATTAAGGTGGTCAAGCGTGATATTGGGTGGGATGTGATGGCTTCTCGTTAAAATAATAAAAAAAGGAGGTGATAAAGGATGAAGATAGTTGAGTTTTGCAGTAAGTGTGACAAATGCCCGGTAGTTGAGATTACTGATGAGTCAGTCAAAATCGGAGAGAAAGACAATGTTGTTACCTTGCTTCCTGACCAATGGGATGACCTGAAGAAGGCAATCCGTGATGGAAGACTCTAAAGCCGAAACTGGGGGGTTATTCCCCCAGTTGCTAGGTAAAGCCTAGCCTGAAGAGGTTAAATAAATTCGGAGGTCTATTATTATGCCTATGGTATCAGCCACCTTCAAGACAAAGAAGGCAGCGGAAGCTTTTGGCAAAAGAGCCTTTAAGAACCCCAAAGTTATAAAGCGAGGTAGCAGGTGGATAGTATTCAACGAAAGGAAATAGTTACACGCTTTGTAAAATTCTGTTTGGTAGCCGGTATCGGCTTTGTAATACAAGCTGGCACTCTTTTATTACTTACTGAAGTCTTTGGGCTATGGTACTTATTTAGTTTTATTCTTGGGGTTGTCCTCGCTACACTTTGGAATTTCACCGGTCATTTAAGATGGACTTTTCGTGCAGAAAATAAGAAGAAGGCAGGTAAATGACGGTGGCTCTACAGAAATTATTTGTAAGTAAAAAAGAACTCGTAAAACTTTACTTGCATGAAGGAAAATCCACTAATGATATAGGGAAAATATATGATGTTAGTGATTGGGCGGTTGTTTATAGGTTGCGAAAATACAATATTCCTGGTCGGACACTTAAAGAAGCAATCAAATTAGCTGTTTTACAAGGGAAATATAAGGCTCATGGTGATAGAAGTGGTGTAAATTCTCGTAACTGGAAGGGGGGTAGGAAAAAGGAAAAAGAAGGCTATACTAGAGCATATAGCCCAGATCATCCTAGGGCAGTTACTGGGAAATATGTAATGGAACATATTATCATTTGGGAAGAAGTAAACAAATGTTTATTACCCAAAGGGTGGGTTATTCATCATTTTAATGGTATTAAAAATGATAATCGTATTGAAAATCTGTTAGCCTTACCAGATAGAACTCATCGCCGAGTGATTTCGGGATTGCAAAGAAAAATCAAGGAACTAGAAGAACAATTAGCCTATAAGGGGAGAGCATGATTACTAAACTACTAATTAAAATACTCTCCCTATCAATACTAAACTCCTACATTGTTTACTTGTGGCATTTATATCATATTGCCCAACTCAACAAGGTTAAGGGCCACAACTTAAACACTATTTGCAAAACTACAAAGAAGCTAGACATATCAAGCGACTTTGCCCCTCATGATGTTAAAGCCCTTGAAGGCGTTGTCCAAAAGGCATTAAAGGACGATGTAGTAATTGCGGAAGTTGGAAGCTGGAAAGGTATGTCAACCTCAATAATAGCTAAGACAATAAAACCTTTTAACGGCAAAGTATTTGCGATAGACCATTGGCAGGGGAGTGTAGGTGTTCCCGAGCATAAACAATCAGAGACTAACGATATGCTTTCTTTATTTAGGCACAATATGGAAGCTATGGGGGTTTCTGATATTGTCTATCCGATAGTAATGAAATCAGAAATCGCCTCATTTATATTTACCAATAACAGTCTTGATATGGTATTTATTGATGCTGACCATAGATATAGTGAAGTTAGGACAGATATTATGATGTGGCTTCCTAAACTTAGGCAAGGTGGGATTATTTGCGGCCATGATTGCGAGGAGAAATATACCAAGTTGGGCGGGTACATAATGACAATTAATGAACATCTTGAAGAAGATGCACTTGTCGGCATATGCCACCCAGGGGTAGTGAAGGCTCTTTATGATATATTCCAAGACGATTATAATATAGTCCCTGATAGCTCAATATGGTGGAAGAAGATATGAAAGCTATTGATTTATCTAATCTAAAAGGTGCTGTATTCTCTGAAGATAGGAAATATAGGTACGCTTTGTGGCGAATGTGGAGTTTACGGCAACCCTTGTTGCTTATAGGTTTGAATCCTTCGACCGCAAACGAGATTTCAAATGATGCCACAATTACAAGGTGTATGGCAAGGGCGGCAAGGGAAGGTTTTGGGGGTTTATTAATGGCAAATCTGTATGCTTATGTATCAACCAATCCTAAAATCCTTTTGGGTAGTAGCGAAGAATTTATAGGGGTAGAGAATGACGCTTATTTGAAACAGATGATAGCATTGGCAAGCCGAACAGTTTGTGGTTGGGGTTCTTTCCCCGCTGCAATAATTAGAGCAAATGCTGTCTTAAATATGATAAAAAGGCCTTATTGTTTGGGGATAAATAAAGATGGGCAACCTAAACATCCCTTGTATATCAGCTACGAAGTACCAATGGTGGAGTATGCGATATGAAGCTAAAAATAAGTAACAAGTTCTTAACTGAAATAGCCCCCATTATCTTCTTCATGGCCATAATGCTAGGGTCCAGTGTTAAAATGCCAATGATAATAGATGAGTATATGTTCTATAAACTGGCTGATAACTTCCCGGATTATTCCAGCACGGCCGATTGGTTCTTTGTTGATAGACCTTCCGTATTAAGCCAAAGTATCGATTGGGAAGATGTGGATAATGAACAGCGGCCGATGTTTGACCTTGTGTATGATACTCCGATATACACTCACACACCACTACCGGTTATTTTAGTAACCCCAGCAGTAAAGGGCTTAAACTGGCTGGCAGATCAAGGCGTTATACCCCATATTGAGGATGAGCCGGGGCTTCTCGGGCGGACCGAAGAAGATGTCGCCGGAAGTAGAGCCGAGGTTATAACTATCATATTGCGTATGTTTACAATATTGCTATCCGGTGCGTCAATATGGCTAGTCTACAAAATAATGAGGCATAAGGTAGGTGTGAATGTTTGGGTGTTTGCCTTACCTTTGGCTTTTGGGCTGGTTTTAATATCTGGCTCTGCATATCTGTTCTACTGGGATGTCTTTATGATGTTCTTCTTTATATTGACTTTATATATTATGGAAGTGCATCCTAATTCAAAGTGGAAATATGTTACGGCTTGTGCTTTGGTAAATACTAAGATGTTCCTCGGGATTGCCTTTTTAGCCCCATTGGTGGTTAAGGCGATTAAAAACAACTGGAGAACTAGTTGGAAGATGATGTTGCCAGCATTATCTATAATCCCATTCTATATAGCTACGGTAGTAGTTACTGGGGAGCCGTTTTATATCTTCACTCATTATCTTAACCAAACTCCAATTCATAACTTGATGTACACCTATTTCTCCCCGCTTGATTATCTTGTGATGGCATTTGGGCAAGGGGTTATCCAGGTATTAATTATGACGGCACCTATTTTGTGGTATTGGAAGAAATATCCTGAATATGCACTGTTTTGGTTGATGGTGCCAACTTATGCATGGGGGACTGGTTTAGGGCGGACTCACGCTTCGACATTCATTTATGTGGGGATTATGATATTCCCATTGGTGATGTATGAACTTAGGGTTATAGAGAGGATACAGAACTGGGTGAGGGCTAAGAGAGGGAAGGATGAAGCCTAAATTACTAGATTTATTTTGTGGTGCTGGCGGAGCTAGTATGGGGTATTACAGGGCTGGCTTTGAGGTTGTTGGGGTAGATAACAAACCACAACCGCATTATCCTTTTAAGTTCTATCAGGCTGATGCCTTAGAGTTTCCCCTTGATGGATATGATGCCTATCACGCTAGTCCACCGTGCCAAGGATACTCATCAACTAAATATATTACTGATGTTCTTTCAAAGAATGTAAATCCGTTATTGATTGATGATGTTCGGCAACGCCTCAAAGATACTGGTAATCCTTATGTGATTGAGAATGTAATGAATTCTAAATATAAGAAAGGCTCACAGGAAGATGGATTAAAGGCTGGATTCCTTTGTGGCACTATGTTTGGATTACCCTTTTATCGGCATCGTTTGTTTGAAACACCCTTCTTTTGGTTTCAACCCGGACATCCTAAGCATAGTCTAAAAGATGCTGGGAGTTATGGGGCTGGTGTTAAAACGGGCTCTATGACCCTAGCACATAATCTAAAAGTAGTGAGACAATCTGCGGCTAAGTATTTTGAAGTGCCTTGGATGGATTTAAAACGCACTAATGGTCAAGATGAATTATCAGAAGCAATCCCCCCAGCCTATACAGAATACATAGCGAAGTATTTAATGAGTGTGCTTTTATGAAGATGAGTAGGAGATTAGAATTCTGGCTAAGTTTAGGGTTTATTTTAGCTATAGTAACAATAGTATATTATCCCACTCTATCCCATTTACTTAGAGGGGAATCATACCTCTACTTTGTAGAGACAATGGATGATACCAGTTTGTCCGCGATGCTTAAAAACTGGTGGAATTATGAATCTGCTCGTACTATAGCACCTGGCGACACAATGATGTTCAGGCCGTTATTATTCATAAGTCTAGCTTTCGAGAAGGTTTATTTTGGGTTAGACTATTTCTGGTGGCGACTTGTGGCTATGCTCATACATTTGACGACAGTCGCTTGTTTATTTAGGTTGTTATGGAAGTTCAAGCCGGGTATTCTGGCAACGCTGATGGCTATTCTATTTGGCACCTCTTATCTAGCTCTGAGTACCATGCTGTATGAGCAAATTGCTACTTATTCGCTATTCACAGGGTTATTATTAACAGGATTCTATTATACATATCAAGGGACAGAACATGGGGGCAAGAAGAACTTAATTATTGCCTCATTGAGTATGCTAGTAGCATCCTTCTTCCATGAGTCTGGGGTAGTATTTACAGTATTGTTTATAATGTATTTCTGGTGGGAAAGGAAAAGGCTCGGTTCAATGTGGAAATACTGGGGGGGGGCTTTTGGTGCATTGGTGTTTATATGGATAGCAACTTATATCCCCGTTAAGTTTATAAACCCTCCGCGTTTTCTTGCCGATGAAAGTGAAAGATTATTCAGGTGGCGAGCCATTTCTGCTACTTTAAGGGGTTTTTGGGCTCTGGCTGACAGGTGGCTTCAACAGGCGGTAATACCGGCAATGTTTGTTGTGCGACCTCTTCGAGAACTTGCCTTTCATTCCTATACTATATATCGCGATATATCACTGAGCCTTCCGCTTATAGCTAACTTTTTGGCTATCGGCATGATGGGTGTAACATATCTTTACACACAAGGCAAAGACGCAATCCATAGAGTCCGAGGTTCATTTATCGCGTTCTTGGCTACTTGTATAGTCGTATTTATGTTGGCGAATTCAGCATTAAGAACCTTTACTCATGGCGAATCCTATCTCATAGACCACAACTTCAATATGTATATCTGGCTGGCTCTATCCGCAGTGTTTGTCTATATACTCATTAGTACCAGGAGGCTTAATAGGATATTCACCTTGATTGTGGCCGGCGTTTTAATAGTGCTTATCGGGTTAAATGCCCCGGTATCATTATCAATAAACCTTGACACTATCAAGACTCAAGAGCCTATTGAACAATACTTTTATGCTGTAGATGACTTTATCGAGGAACACCAAAATGAGTCCGACTTTTCTTTTAATATTCTGGCGACTTTGAAAATGCAGGAACAGTTAGAGTTCTTTTATTGGAAAGTGCCGGAAGGTATGAGTAACCAACCAACAAAGGCAAATATACTAGAGGATTACGACACTTATTTCTCTTCCGTAACTGAGGTTGTGTATGCTGAATATTGGGATAATGAGAATCCTAAATACACATTAGAGTATGATATTGAGAATAGTAGGTTGGAGGTGGAATAATGATATTTTTGTGGTTGTTTCTAGGCTCAGTGGCGATTCACATTCTTGTAGGTTTGGCCGTGGCAAGAGATATAAGGCAACATCCAACAAGGAGAAAATGGCCATATAATAGTCGGCTCTACTGCACTGTCAGGGATATAAAAAAATCAAGCCCTATTAGAAGAGGTTAATGAATAAGATTAAGTATGTCTTAAATAAGCCGAAGGCAAAGGTTGCTATATACCTAGCAATTATTATAGGTGTAACTCTTGCTGTGTATTATCCTTCCTTTGACCACATACTAAGGGGGGAAACCTACACCTATTTTATGGACTCGATGAACAGTAATTCAGTTTTTTCTCTTGTTGGGAATTACTATAATTACGAAATGGTCAGGGTTTTTGATGCCGGTGATTCACTGGCTTTTAGACCTCTCCTTTTCTCAACCCTCGGGATAGAAAAAGCATTGTTTGGGATAGATTATACTTACTGGCGTATTGCGGCTTTACTTACGCATCTAATAGCAACCCTTTGCTTATTTAGGCTATTGTGGAAAATCAGACCAACTATTATTGCTTT
>SDBU01002983.1_pt1 | contig 21970 bp, 16 predicted proteins | sample 2277071 | NCBI WGS metagenome assembly SDBU01 (sample SAMN10397929, study PRJNA504765) | marine sediment metagenome | isolation source: marine sediment core GS08_GC12, 126 cmbsf | place: Arctic Ocean: Gakkel Ridge, Loki's castle | collected 2008 | reverse complement strand
CTCCACGATCGCTGTCCTGGCCCGTTATATCCTTCGAAATGGCGCACATGCTCCAAAGAACATCAAAGGCATTATTGCTGAGTCCGAGATCGTGTACCCCGATCAACGGCAGATGGTCGAGGAAGTTTTCGGTTGTCGTTATTTTTCCAGTTATGGTCAATCAGAAAAGGTTGTTCTCGCCGCAGGTTGTGAACAGTCAGACGATTACCATATATGGCCAACTTATGGTTTCTTCGAACTCCTCGATGATAACGATAATCCGGTGAACACGCCAGGACAACGGGGCGAAATTGTAGGAACGGGCTTTATCAATACCGTCATGCCGTTCATCCGATATCGAACCGGAGATTGGGCTACTTATGTAGGTGATCGTTGCCAGGCGTGCGGACGAGAGTACACTCTCATTCGCGACATCCGTGGCCACCGAATCCAGGAAGTGCTGATCGCAGCCGATGGCTCTGAAATTTCATGGACTGCTCTGAATATGCACGATGATACATTTATGCACGTCAGGCAGTTTCAGTTTTTTCAGGAAACGCCCGGTCAGTCTGTTTTGCTTATAGTGCCGGCTGATGGATTTAGTGAAGATGATGCTGACCGAATACATCGGAACCTTGGCCGCAAACTCAATAGCCAGCTTGATTTTACAATTGAGCTTGTCGAAGCGATCTCTCTTTCCGCCAGGGGCAAGGCCATATATGTTGACCAACGAATTCAACAGGAGAATAGAGTTCCATTAGATTCCGCGGACAACATTTGAAAATCTTTTAAGCAAACACTATGCAAACACTTGATTGGTATTATCGACGTCTTAAAGTTATGCCTCCAATTGAAATTGCCTGGCGTTTGCGGTCGTCGCTGCGCGATCGTAGCGACTGGTTCCTCGTTGGTCGTCGGCAACAGTTGAGGAAGCCTTCGGTGTTTTTAAACGGAGACGGTAGGGATGAAGAACCAGGGTTTCGGGTGAGCGATATGGCCGTTGGGGACAAGGCATGGCTTAAGGCAAATGATGATGTTGATAAGCGGTGGTACGATTATTTGCTGGCCCAGGCGAAGCAGATTGCCGGGCATCGGCTCGATTTTTTCGACCTAAAGGATAAGCACCTTGGCGATCCGATTGTCTGGAATCGCGATCATAAGCGCGGTCAGGACACGCCGATGACTTATTGCGCATATCTGGATTACCGGGAAGTTAAAAAGGCAGGGGACTGCAAGTTTGTCTGGGAACCCAATCGCCATCACCAACTTGTTGTGCTTGGCCGAGCCTATCGAGCCAGCGGGGATATCCGATTCGCTAACGCTGTGGCGGAGCAACTGGATAGTTGGCTCGAGGAGAACCCCTATGGCGTGGGAATGAATTGGCGCAGTGGCCTAGAACTCGGGATAAGGCTTATCAACTGGGTATGGGCTGTTGACCTTATCGAAGAGTCTAAAGCTATCGATGACCAACTTCGCCAACGACTATTGGACTCCATATCGCGTCATATCTGGGAAATCGACAGAAAGTATTCCCGAGGTTCGTCGGTAAATAATCATCTTATCGGAGAAGCAGCAGGAGTGTTTGTGGCAGCAAGTTACTTCGGAAATCTCAGGAACGCATCCGGGTGGCGGACAAAAAGCCGGGTTATTCTCAATCGGGAAATACTCAATCAGACATTTCCCGATGGTGGCACCCTAGAGCAGGCCATCGGATATCATTTTTTCGTTCTGCAGTTCTTCGTCATTGCTGGTATCACAGCGCGTGCAACGGGGCAGGACATGCCAGAATCTTACTGGTCAAGACTGGAAAGGATGTTCGAATTTCTTGGCATTCTAAGTGAGGGTGGGGACGGCCTGCCTTTGTTTGGCGATTGCGACGACGGCTATGTCCTGGATCTGGGACAAGATCCACATGATATCCGGGAATGGTTGTCCGTGGGGGCTGCATTGTACAACCGGGCGGATTTCAAGACATGGGCAGGCGGGTATGCCGAGCCGGTCGAATGGTTGTTGGGTGAACCGGGACGGCAAAGTTTCGAATCGATCCTGGAGCCGCAAAACAAGACAAGTATTTCCAGGGCTTTTAAGGATAGCGGTTACTATCTGCTGCAGCACGGTGAGTTTGATTCACCGGATCGTATCAGCGTGGTATTTGATTGCGGCCCATTGGGGATGGGAGCCCTTGCGGGACACGGACATGCGGACGCCTTGAGTTTCACTCTCAGAGTGTTCGGCAGGGATGTACTGATTGACCCAGGGACGTACGATTACTTCAGCTATCCAAAATGGCGGAAGTATTTTCGCAGTACGCGAGCGCATAACACGGTCGTTATTGATGGTAGGGACCAATCTGAGATGCTGGGTCTTTTTCTTTGGGGCAGGAGAGCAAAAGCTGATTGTCTGAGTTGGCAACCCACGGATGTCGGGGGTAAGGTAATCGCTAAACATGATGGCTATATGCATCTGGATGACCCAGTTACCCATAAACGTATGCTTGATCTGGACGGCCAGGAGCTTGTGGTACGTGATGACATTATTGCTCGCGGAAAACACGAAATAGAGGTGTTTTTTCATCTGGCTGAGCATTGTGTGGTTGTTCCGGCAGGTAGGAATCGTTATCTCATCGATGTCGGCTGGGAAACGATTGAAAATGTCGGCCGGCGAACAATTGAAATCGAATTGGATCCATGTCTTCAGGTCGAATCGTTCAAAGGCAGTGAGGATCCAATTTGCGGTTGGGTCAGCCGAGGTTATCATCAAAAAGAGGCAAGCACAACACTTGTTGGCCGCTGCACTGGTGAAGGTAACACATGCCTGGTGTGCAGAATCAATATAGGTGAATTGAAGCAAGCTGCCAAATAAATAAAGGCTGAACGAATGACGAAAAATGACAATCCCAATCGGCAACCGGTCATTGTAGCTGCGGTAGTAGCAGGTTTCCTGATGCTCGTTTTTACCGCAGCGTATCGCGTTCTGGCTGCTCGACTGGCGGCTCCCGTGAATACTACTTTACTGTCTCCTGCTGCATTGGAACGATTGCCCCTGCAAATTGGCGGTTGGACGGGCCAGGAAGCACCGCTGGACGAAACCGTAGTTCGTGCCACAGATACTGATGCACACGTCAGCCGTATATATTCACGACATAATACTTCGGAAAATATCTCGTTATATATCGCGTACGGTGTAAGAGCACGTGACCTGATGCCCCATCGCCCTGAAGTCTGCTACACCGGAGCCGGCTGGACGCTCATTGATCGGCGTTCCATGGAACTGCCCTTGAGTGATGGAAAGAAACTGCCATGCAGCGCCTTCCAGTTTTCCCGTGGAACTTTGAACACAAAGAAAACCGTAGTTCTGGCTTATTATATTGTAGACGAGCAGTATTGCCGCGACGTTTCACTATTACGATCAAAGGCATGGCGCGGCTCCGGCACGGTTCGTTATGTAGCTCAAGTACAGATAATTGCTTCCACTACAGCGAATCTGACTGCTGATTCAGCAGCGAGAATAGTCCGTGCCTTTGCTGTCGAATCGGCTTCATCGATATCCAGACTGTTCGAGAACGCCGAAGAGAGCCAGCGCTCGGATAAAGGTCGCTTTAATGATAACCGTATGTTTGAAGGAACTGGGAGTGGTTAAAAATAGTATTCGCCGCGGACATGTTTTGCAGATTTCCGGCAGACATCAAATACAGAACATAAGACTTGTTTCGGTCGCATTGGCGCTGCTGACCGTGACTGTGTTGTCGTATTGGTCAACAATTGTGGTCCTTTTCAAGGAATGGCAACAAAACGATGATTACTCTGCGGGCCAGCTTGTTCCGCTAATTGCACTTTTCCTTGTTTGGCGTGAGAGAAAAACGCTTAGAAAATGCTTGCTGAGGCCATGCTGGTGGGCTATAGCACTGCTCATATTGGCACAGACAGCGCGGATTTTCGGGTTGCTGTTCATGTATGAATCGGCAGAGCGATACTCGCTAGTACTGACCATAGCGGGCCTGGTTCTTATGGTCGCCGGTTGGCAGGTGTTTCGGAGTGTTTCATGGATACTATTGTTCCTTCTTCTTATGGTCCCTCTTCCCGGACGCGTTCACAACTTAATCAGCGGACCGTTACAGAAAATAGCAACAACGGGGTCGGTATTTCTTTTGGAGGCGTTTGGTGTCAGGGTCAGCCAGCAGGGAAATGTCGTGATGCTGAATGAAAAGATCCCTATGGCGGTAGCAGAGGCCTGCAGTGGCCTGCGAATGTTGACGGCCTTCGTTATTATCACAGCATTCATAGCGTATATGGTAAATCGCTCACGTCGACAGAAGGCAGTCCTGCTTTTGTCAAGTATTCCTGTCGCGGTGATGTGCAATATTGTGAGACTCTGCGTGACGGCGGTGCTATTTCTGCTTGTAAGCGCTGAAGTGGCAGAGAAATTCTTCCATGATTTTGCCGGTCTGGCCATGATGCCAATTGCTGTTTTACTTATGTTCGGTGAGCTATGGCTGATGGATAAACTGACTATGCATGAGACCGATCCACAACAGGAGCAGGCAAAAGCGCAAACCAAATCAGCCACCAGAGCCTGTGCGAAACGGATGAAGAAACGGAAGCAATATGTATAGAACTGAATAGTTGGCTTGAGTGGGATTCAGTACAATTGGCTTTATCAGGAAAATGGCTCGAATTCGTTGTAGGAAGGCTGCAAAAAATATTTCAAAACCGGGAATACTTTAGCAGAATCTGAGTTTCCTCGTTGGTTGGTGGATTACAAATTCTTGTGAACACAGAAGTTACAGTCGAAGACGCTCATTTTGTCAATCAGCAGTGAAATAAAGAAAAAAAATGCGATTTTTTGTGATTTTTCCCTTGACTAAGGGAGGAAAGTCCGATATATTAATTGCGCATAAAGCTGATAATGTCTATGGAGTGATGAGTTGGTGATCAACAGGAGAAAACTTCTCATAACGGTTGGTTTAGGTTTGCTCGTTACGACGGCTGTTTATGCCGACATGACACCAGTGTCACGGCTGAATGCTGGACGACGGCATTCACCGCTCGTTTGCAGCCGGGCAGATCTCCAATATATGAATTTCTCCAGCCCGTCTAATTATCCAAGCATCGCTGATTTGGATATATGGTCTGTCGAGTTTTTACCTGAGGCAAATACGGATGTCAGCCAAACCTCTGAGATACAGCATCCGCAAAGCTTGACGAATGGGCCGGGCAGCTTAAATTTATGTCTGTCTGCCCTGATAGGTCTGGGTTTGTGCAGTTCTGTTCACTTCGTGAAAAGGCTATCCTTTGTCTTTGTCCCGGAATGGTACCACAATGGTGGTCCTTTCCAAATTGGTCATAGCTATGCTGTAACACCGGAATCTATCTGCCCTGCACCGGCTTACTGTTTTATTCAGCCGGTCTGGGCGGTAGAGCGTCTCATACCACAATACCGCTTGAGGGTAGTCGTGTCCTTTTGGCGGAAATCACAATTTACCTCAGATGTAATTGCATCCCGAGGGCCTCCTCCGGCTCTTCAAGGGTGATTGTTTCCCGCGTGGCTCGCACCCTGCGGTAGTTTCAACCTTTTCTCTACTCTACCGTCATTTTGATTTAAAGGTGCGACCCCTAAGGTTTTGTCTGGTACGCGGGGGCAATCAATGGATTGAAGCTCTTAACTTAAATTACGGTTTATCGTTTTTGATATCTAAGGAAGGTGAATAAAAATGCTGAAAAGAAGATTATTAGTTATCAGTCTTGCGGCTTTGTGCCTAAGTACTGCACCCGCGTCGGCCAACCTGTTCAGTTTCAACTACCAGAACATTCTTTCGTCGTACGACGGAGCGGTCGGGTTCAGCGCGTCGGTAAACATGATTCCATACTCGTTAAGCTACGGCACCGTGACCCGTCAGGAATCTCCCACAGGTATGGCGTTTTTTTCTTATCCTGGTTGGTTTGTAGATGGAGGCGCTTTCTCGCTCACGATGACGCTCGACAATATTACTGCGAGTTCCGCGGATGGGTTTGGCTCGTTCATTATCACGGACATCCATGGTGATACCATCACCGGAGAAATCGTGGGTACTTGGGTACCAACAGGGACGGATAACACGTTTGCAGGCACGATGTCTAACGTGATGTTCACCGATAATTATGATGGGTACTTCGATGGTCACTCGGGTTCTGTGCAGATGGACGGCTTCACATCGCTTCCGCCGTGGTTTGGTACCATTATTGAGTTGAGCTCAGGAGGCAACTGGTTCCTGGATGGTTATTACGAAACGGCTGATGGCGGCGTGATCGGGTCGGTGGTTGGCCCTCACACCCCGGTCCCGGCTGCCGTTCTTCTTGGCATTATTGGCTTGGGTGTAGTTGGCTTGAAATTACGCAAATATGCATGAGAGCCCTATAGCAGGCAATCATGTAGTCAGTCATCAGTAAAAAGACTGCAGGCGAAGCCCCGTTCAAGGGGCTTTGCCGCAGGTATCCGTTTTCGCGGAGGAGTGATCGGCAGTTAACCTGTCTTAGCTTGATGGGTTAATACATGGTGGGGTATTGCATCAAACAACATGTCTGGGAAAAGTGTACACATGGCCTAATGGCTCCTGTTTCCTTACTGTATTCTAAGTGGAGTTCCTTGACCAAAGTCGAGGCTTCTTGGGGGTAACTTTCGCACATAACTGGCTCGAATTTGCTTTGCAAAGCATACTTGCCAGATGAAGAGTGTTTCTCTGCTTCTCTGCACAAAATATTGTTTTTGAGAAGCTGGTCAAATCATCTTCGGTCAGATTAAATGGCAGTTGTAACAATGTCAACAAACGATAAGTCAGTGATATTCCAAAGGAGATGTGTCATGCTTAATTGGAACAGATGTGCGAAGATTAACGTCAAGGTGCTTATTATTCTGATAGTTATCGTGGTGGCAATTGTAGCGTCCTTATTTGCTGCTCGTCAGATACGAAGAAACATTCTCTCGGAAATCTCTCTACAAGCGGGGGAAGCTGCTTTTGAAAACGAGGACTGGTCGGTTGCATACAGAAATTTCAGGGGATACCTCGGCAGAAATCCCGATGATGTCGAAGTCCTCAAAAAGTATGCCAAAGCAAGGCTTTCCATTCGACCGCTCGACACCGGAAATATCAATGGAGCAATCGCGGCATATCGTCGTATTATGCAACTGGCCCCTCTTGACGAGATCGCCTATGACAAGCTCGCTATGCTCTATGTCGGTATAGGCAATTTCAACGAACTTGCCTATATTGCCCGAACACGGCTTGAGCATATCCCGAATGACCGAAAAGCCCCGCTGTGGCTGGCTGATGCATTAATTCAACTGAACAAAATAGAAGAGGCTCGACAGACACTTCTGAAATTCATAAAGGAACTCGAGGTGCTTCCTGACAAGCATGTCGAGTATGTGCGAGCTTGTGCAAAGATGAGCAAGATCACAGCCAGCGATGATTCTATCGGGGCAAAAACTAAAGCTCTGGAGTGGCTCAATAGAGCTGTAGACTACGCCCCGGAATCTGTTGAAGCACTGGCGCATCGTGCACGGTTTTACCGCGAAACACTGGACATTTCCCGCTTAAGAGAGGAAGACAGGTTGACAATCGCTCGCAAAGATCTCGAGGCAGCCGACGATCTTGGTACAGAAAATCCCCGCTTTCGCTTGTTCTTGGGCGCAGAATGGATGGCACACGGCGAGCTTGACCGGGCTGCCGCCGAACTGCAGGCTGTTGAGAGTCTCCCGCAGGAAACATTAGAGGAACACTTTTTCGATATAAATGACTGGGCCGTGGCAAGATTTCTCTTAGCTTCGGAACTGGCGATACGGAGGGAGGTCAAAACTGAAGATACCACTATAGCTGATGAAGCACTGACAGTACTGAAAGAAAAAAGACATAGGGTCCAAGTTCTCCCGTCTGCTATCGGGCTTTATATTACCGCAGGTAAGGTTTTGGAGGCGCGGCGCTGTCTTGACGAGTATCTTGACACCATGTATATCTGGGAAGTGGCAGTAGTGCCCAAGCTGAGGCTCGCCTACCTGCAGGCCTTGGTGGCGAAGGCCGAGGAAAGACCATACGTTGTCATTGATGTTCTGCAACCGGCCGTTGTGAATGATGCCTCTCGTCCCGAACTGTGGAAGCTATTGGCAGAGGCCTACAGTCGAACAGATCAGACCAGACGGGCAGTCAGCGCCCTGATAAAATATCTTCGTTTTAATCCACGAGATCCTGATATGACACTACAACTGGCAAAAGAGTACCTCAAGCTGCGAGACTGGAACAGGGCATTTCAAACCGTGCGACTGGCGGAGCCTCTGGATCCCACGGACATTATCATCAAGCTGCTTCGTATTGAGGCGAGCATTTACCTGGTTGCCGAGCGGGGTTACAGAATAAACACGGCAAGGCTCGAAGAGTTGTCAGTCGAATTGGCAGAATTGCGCAAGAAGCATCCTGATCGAGTTGATATTCGCATATTACAGGCTATCATCGCTGTTTACCTTGAGCAGCCTGACAAGGCTGAAAGGGAGCTGAAGCTGGCCATTGAAGAGTGTAAGGAACCACTAAGGGCTGAGATGCAGCTTGTAAGGCACTATTACAGAACCAAACGTATGACCGAAGCGGTCAGCATCTGCCAGATTTCTTGCGAGCTTCATTCCGAGCTTGCCGAGCCCTGGCTTTCTCTGTCGGGCCTTCATGTGGCAAATGCAGACTATGACTCAGCCCGCAGTTGCCTCAGGCAAGGGCTGAACACCGCAATCGGCCAGTGGGAAAAGCGGTCTTTATCAATAAGGCTTGCCTTGCTGGAACTTTTGTATGCGGATCGGGCCACCGGGATAAGTCTTCTGAGTGAGCTGGCAGCGCAAGATGAACAGGAAATCCGTGCTCGCTCGCTACTTCTGGGAATCCGCGAAGTCCGAGAGGACCAGGCAACAGCTGAAAAACTGGTCAGAGAGTTGCGAGAGGCCGAGGGGGAAAGCGGGCTCTTGTGGCGCCTGCATCAAGTATCGTTGTGGCTGTCGTCCGATGACTGGCGTTCGAAGCAGCCGGATATTACTGACTCGCTTCAATACTGCATTAATTCAGACCCAGAGTGGTCGTCACCAGCATTACTTCTGGTGAAAATGTATGAGAAGTTGGAGGACTTCAGACGTGTCGAAGATATATGCCGGCAAGCGCTTACCAGGAATCCTTCGGCTACTGATGTGGCAGACACATTGGTGAGTCTCCTTGAAAAACAAGGGCGCTTCTCGGATGCCGAGAAGGTTCTCCAGCAGATTGAAACGAATCCACGGGTTACCAGTGCGTGGTATGTCCGAATGGCCCTTAGAGCGGGGGACTTTTCCCGGGCAATCGACGAGTTGAAACTCAGGGTATCCAATGACGACCGGGACGCTAACTCACGAATACTTCTGGCGCGACTGGTCTATTGGCAAACCAGGGATGCCGACCAGGCTTTTGCATATCTGAAGGAAGCCGAAGCGATAATGTCGGGCTCCATGGCACTAACAGCAGCAAGAGTGTCAATCCTAAGGGCAGAAGGTCAAGCCGAAGAGGCCCAGCGAATCCTTGATGATTATGTGGCGAATCGTGATGTCTTCGGTGCCTATGTGATGCGGGCGGCATACTTAGCTAATGAAGGTGAATTTGAACGTGCCGAGAAGGACTACAGGAAGTTGACCACCTTCGCCGAGCAAGGCGCAATAGGGTATGAACTGTTAAGCAATTTCTATACCAGGAATGAGAAACTCGATAAAGCCGTAGTGACACTGGAAGAGGCTTTGAATACGTATCCTGCAGATTTGAGGTTGGAGCGAAGGCTGATGAAGACATTGTTTCTGCAGGGGACTGCGCAAAGCAAGCAGAAGGGACTTGAAATCCTTAGAACACTTGAAGAGCGACTGCCGCGGGATCCCGAACTAATGAAGCTCCGAGCTCTGCAAATGTTAGAGGAGTCGACACCAGAGTCACTTAAGACTGCCAGAGAGAAGTTGGAAAATGTTATCAAACTGGAACCGACAGCGGTTGATGCGCATCTTGTGCTGATTGGGATTACGATGCAGGAGGGAGAATACGAGACCGCCCGCGATTGTGCGATTCGGGCTGTTGGCTCCAACCCAGACAACCTGGCACTGCTGTCGGCCAGAGGCAGGGCTGAGCTTGCAATGGAGAATACACAGATGGCGGGGCAATTAGCTCATCTGGTTCTTCAGAAAGACCCGAACAATACTGAAGCTCGAGACGTGCTCGTGGCAGCTGCGCTGAGTAGCAAGAATAGTAGACTTCTTGAGGAGGCCCGGACGCTGGTCGAATCTGCGACCGGTAGCGACCCCACAGACGAAATGCTGCTGCTCTCGCGGGCACGTATTTTGGTTTCCATGGAACTGCCTCAGATTGCAATTCCTGAGCTGGAGGCCTATTGCCAAACAAAAAAAGGAAGCAGCAGTGTTGACGCAATTGTGACACTTGCCGACCTGTATCGTATCAGCGGTGACATGGATCAGGCAGAACAAAGAATTCAGCAGGCGGAACGGGTGGATCCGAACAATCAGGTTGTTATCCATGGCCGATTTTTATGGCTGGTAGCACAGAATCGATTCGAGGAGCTTGCGGGAATCAGTTCTGCATATCTTTCGGCCAAAGAGCAGAATCCAACGACACTTGTGAGGGCGGCATTGGTCTTAGCCGCTTTGGATTCGATGACACTCAAAAAAGAGGGGTTAAAACTATTTGAGCATGCTGTAACCCTATCACCGACATCGAAAGATGTACGCCTGGGTTTAGCTTTTACCCTCTATCAGACAGGAAATACCGAACGTGCAGAGAAGATCTACAAGGAATTGCTCGAGCAGTACCCAAATAACATACAAATTCTCAACGACCTTGCATGGATTCTACAAGAGCATTATCAGCGCTACGCCGCTGCATTGGAGCTGGCCAATAGAGCTTTAAACCTTGCGCCCAATGATTTGTATGTTCTTGATACGAGGGGTACGATTCTTCTCAATCTGGCCGACCGGCTTGCCGATGCGAGGAACGACTTTGAAAAACTTGTAGAATTATCGCTCCCTGATTCTCGCCAACAAGCAAAGGCACTTCTACAGTTGGGCCGCATTTGTGCAAAACTCAATGACCTCGTTCAAGCAAAACAGCACCTGAAGAACGCATTGGAGATTGACCGAAAAATTGACGTATTCACACCTGACGAACGGTCGGAGATCACCAGAATTGTCCAGAGAAGTGGGATTCAAACTGTTAACAAGTAATGTGACTTTGAGTAAGAACGGGCCGGATAAACAGTATTATCATTACATTTGTAACTGGAGGATTTGTAAACTTTAGCTATTTTAACAATATGGATGGTAATTATAGATTTTTTTGAAGAAATTTTACGCAAAACGGGTTTTTGGGAGAAGCCCCATTTGATTCGTAAGTACTTGGAAATAAAGACTTTAATATGAGAACTTTTGGCGAAACCGCACGAATTCATGATTTAATTAGTTTTTTCAAAAAAAACTCTTGACATTATTGGATACAGCCACTAAAATAATCAAGGTTAGGGATGTTGTAGCCTTATGTAGATAAGGTGTCAGCTTGAAGTTCTATTAAGGGCATGGAGGTATCAATAAAGAGTACAACGAATATGTTGTAAACAAATTTGTGAGGAGAATAAGAATGTCAGCGGGACGAATAAAAAAACGTTATATGAATCTGATGTCAGTCATTGTGTTTATACCCTGTCTATTGCTTGTAGCGAGTAATGCTGTGTTTGCAGAGCCGTACTTGATGTTAGACGCATATCCAGCAGGGTATACGCATGGAGAAGAGGAGTCGATTACTACAGGTCCTGTGTTCACGTTGTATGCCCTTGTCAACAGTGATGCTCCGGAGTGGGGGTCTAGCTTGGGCTTGGAGGATACCTTTTACATTTCTGTTGCTATCATTCCGAGCATGGATGAGTTTCCGGCCCCGGGCCCTGAACTTGGCTCTTATTTTCTTGACTATGGTACATATGGCGACGATGGCGGCGATACTACAATCGACGTCGTAGGCGAGATGGATTATGGTAACCCGCCAATCAATGCCGCTTTAAATCCAGATGAGTTAGCGGCGCATGGCATCTTCGATACCTACTTTAAAGAGTATCTCTTTACGCTCGATTCAGACAATACGGCAATCCTATATAACTCGATGGATGACCCTGGTGGACCAGGTCCTGATCCTGATCCTGGTTCTCTTTATTATCAGGCCTTTGAAGTTGACGCAAGTGGATTGGACCCCGGGACTTTCCTCCATTTTGATCTCTATACTAAGATTGATGGTTCAGAGCTCGCGGTAGTTGATAAATTTGCACCTTTCTCCCATGATGTAACACACACTCCGGTTCCGGGCGCCGTTCTGCTTGGCCTGCTCGGTCTGGGTGTAGCTGGTGTGAAATTCCGTAAATTTGCCTGAGAGCCATATAGCAGGCAATCATGTTGTCAGTGATAAGAATGGGGGCAAGCCGCAGGTCAAGAGTAAACTAATCTAAATCTCATACCCTTTTACAGATCTGTCTATTTTTCTCCACAAGAGCATTTATGAAGATACTAAATGTAGTTGGTGCCAGGCCAAATTTCATGAAAATAGCGCCGTTGATGGCTGAGTACAGCCGGCGCGAGAACATTCATGCAATTCTTGTCCACACGGGACAGCACTACGACGACATAATGAGTGACCTCTTCTTCAGCGAATTGGGTATTCCCAAACCCGATATCAATCTGGAGGTGGGATCTGGCAGCCATGCCGTACAGACCGCCGAGATCATGAAGAGGTTTGAGCCGGTTCTCATCAACCATAAACCAGATGTGGTTGTGGTAGTAGGTGATGTGAACAGTACTATTGCTTGTGGACTCGTGGCGGTACAATTAGGAGCCAAGCTTGCTCATGTCGAGGCAGGACTGCGCAGTTTCGACCGTTCTATGCCGGAAGAAATCAATCGTGTATTGACAGATTCTATAAGCGACTTTCTTTTCTGCACCGAGCAAAGTGGTATAGACAATCTAATTGAAGAAGGTATTGCAAAAGAAAAGATCCACTTGGTCGGTCATGTCATGATCGATACACTTCTCAGCAATCTTGAGAAAGCTAAAAAGTCAACAATTATTGAACAATTGCGAAAGCAAGGCTGTATTGATGGGGAAGCTTTTGCCATGCTCACCATGCATAGACCTTCAAATGTGGATGATCCAAAGACCTTCTCGCGAATTCTTGATGCCTTAGAGGTCATTCAGAAAGATCTGCCTATTCTGTTCCCAATTCATCCAAGAACACGCAAAAACCTGGCTGCACTGGGTTTGCAGGATCGTATGGATTCATTGCAAAATATACATCTTATGGATCCAATTGGATATCTGGACTTTCTGAAACTGAACTCCTGTGCTAAGGTTGTTTTGACTGACTCCGGCGGTATCCAGGAAGAGACAACAGTACTCAAAGTTCCATGTATCACACTACGAGAGAGCACTGAGAGACCGGTTACTGTAGAGATCGGCTCGAATCAGATTGTTGGTACAGATACTGAGAAGATTCTCGCTGCATATCGTAATGCGACTAGTGGGACATGGAGAGAGCCACAGATCCCTCCGCTTTGGGATGGCCGCGCTGCCGAGCGGATTGTAACAATCCTTCTTGAAGAACTCTAATGTTTGGAACCCGTTTCAACATCAAGTCGCTGACAACTGCGATACTTTTTACAGCGGCCGTTCTTGTCTTTACCCACCTACCTCAAGAGACAATGCCATCCCCATTGCAAAAAGATGGCATCGACAAGCTTGAACATGTTTTGGCGTATGGAGTAATTACGTTCCTTTTTCTCATCTCGCTCAGAACTTCACCGACCATACTTTCAGCTTTGCTCCTTTGCCTTATGGTTTCAGTTAACCAATAGAACTCAATAAGACTCCAAACCTACTAGTCTGTCAATATTGTATTTGTGGGTAGAGGCGCTTCAGCTTTATTCTCGCATCGTCGGTGGTGAACTGCCAATCAACACCTTTTTGCAATTCATTCCGTTCCACATTCCACGCATGACATTCCGACTCCAGCCGCTCAATGCTTTCAATTCGCCGATCAAGACATTGTCGGCTTAACACACTTAATTCTATTTCGGCAATGTTCAGCCAACTACCATGTTTCGGAGTATAATGAATTTCCAGCCGACGGGCAAACTCTCTGGCTTTGGCAGGCGGGAAAGCTTCATATAGAGAGCCAATGCTGTGCGTGTTTAAGTTGTCCATAACTAAAACAACCACTTCTGCTTGCGGGTAATCTTCTTCCAGGAGAATACGTATTTGCTCGGCCCAATCTAATCGTGTGCGATGTTTAGTGACACCGACTCGTCGCCAACTGCCCAATGGTTCGGTAAACATAAAGATGTTTGCAACGCCACAACGACGGTACTCCACATCGTACCGTTGTGGATGCCCCGGCTTGGCCGGGATCGGGACGCGAACATCCGCTACGAGCTGTTTGGATGTCTCGTCCATACATACCTTCGGTCGAGTTGGATCATAAGGCCGTTTGTATACGTCAAGTACATCCTCCATTGCCGCGACGAATTCGGCGTTGCTTTTCGGAGGAATACACCAGCACTGGTGTAAGTGCGGCTTCAACTCGTTTTTTTAAGTGTCTGACGCACGGTCTCATGGCAAATACTCGGCACAATCTCCAATTCCACCAACTTGTCCGCCAGTAGCCGCAGAGTCCATTGATTTCTTCCTTCAGGAGGATCTCCGCAACGCAAGGCAATCAAATGAGCTTCAACATCACCATTTACAACGCGTTTGCGAGAGGGACTATCCTGCTTCTTACGTTCCAAGGCCGCCTGTAATCCATGCTCGACGAATCGCCGTCGAATACCGTGGATTGTATTGGTGTGAATACCAAAGGCCTCCGAAATTTGTTCGTCTGTCCAGGCTGGGCCATCTTGTGATTCGTTTGCCTGAAGTAAAATCCAGGCATGCGTAATCTTTCGAGCCGCTGCTTTGCCTTTCGAGACCAACTGTGCCAATTCTTTCTGTTCTGCACTTGTCAATTCTACAATGTACTTCTCCATAGCCGATTCTCCTTAATCGATTCCAACGTGTTATATCACTATGGAGATACCGGCATATATGAACTACTTACATAATCAATCTTGACAGAGTACTAGTGCACTATCCAGTATAGTCTTCCTCCATATTGTATGGACTGGTCACGTAAATTTCCGGGTATGAACTATAAACTCATAACTACGAACTTAATCAATAAAACGAGATGTTTCCAAATTTAATGGCGAGCTTTTCGGCGTAAATAATTATGATACATCCTATGACCCAAAGTGCAAAGCCAATCTGAAACGGCAAATCATTGAAAATAAGCTGCACCGGGCCTGAGAATTTGCCCTTTTGTATCAGCGCACTGAAACGGAAGATGCAGTACAGAACCAACGGTGTAGTATAAACAAGATTATTAGTACCAAAAACCCGGAACGTTCTGTCATCCATAGCATAAAGCAAAAAACATACCACCGCCAGCCCGCTGGTTACATCGAGCATATGTGCCAGCAGCTCTGGTGTATAGTCGGTGAGAGTATTGCGAAATGATTCGCTGTCTTCTCGAAGCTGGGCTATTTCACTGCGACGTTTGCCAAAGGCCAGAAACAGACACAAGGCAAAGGTGCAAATAATCAGCCAGGGCGAGATAAATACTTCCACCACAACAGCACCGGCAATAGCCCGCAGGCAAAAACCAATCGATATCACCACACAATCCAGAATCATTATTCTTCTTAGCACAAGCGAATAGAGAATCATTAGCACAATATATGTTAGGATGATAATTGCAAAGGTTTGAGAAAGCACGAAACTGCCAATAATCGCTACCACAGCACAAAGAGCAGACATCAGGACTGCTGAAACAATTGTCACACTGCCCGTTGTGATGGGTCTCTTACATTTTTCGGGATGGAGACGGTCCCTCTTACAGTCAATTATATCGTTGAGGATATAGACAGCCGAAGCCGCTAAACAAAAGAAAAAAAAACACCAATCGTCCTGCCAACCGCCCAAAGCACTTCATCTGCCGGACCAAGAAGTTTCCCGGCGAATATCAAGCCAGCAAAAACAAAACCGTTTTTACTCCAATGAGAAGGACGCATTATCGAAAAATAACTTCTCATTTCATCTCCTATCAAAAAATATTACGAGACAAACCTCTTTAACTCCTTGTTGACATTTGTCTGCACAAAAGTTATTATAAATGAGAATATGAAAGCTTGCAAAGGATAAAACATCGAGTACGAAGAATTATATATTAATTCACAAACACAGAAATCTAGAGTGGTGGTACTAAGAACCAGTCCCTCTACAGTTTTGGATACATACGCTAAGGTTATGCACATTGCAGAATACGAAAAGTATATTTCTAAGGACATAGACACCCTCATAAAGCTGAACCTATCCTGGACAAAATACTTTCCAGCCTGTTCATCTGAGCCCTGGCAGGTTGAAGGGGTAGTAAAAACTTTAATAGATGAGAATTTTTCGAGAGAAAAACTTTTGCCCATTGAGAATAAGACCGTGGTCACGGACCCTATCAAAGGTGCTCGCAATAATAAATGGATACCTGTATTGAAAAAATATGGGCTGAATTTCACGCAACTGCCTGACGTTGAATGGATTAACTATGAATTTAAGCATAAACTTCTAAAATTGAATCAGATTTTTCCCAACGGCATCGAAATACCAAAGATGTTTATAGGAAAGAATATTATTCATCTTCCGACTTTAAAAACACTCGGCCACTCACAAACTACAGGAGCAATTAAAAAAATGCTTTTGGGGGTTTGCTTAAGGAAGTGCGGCATTATGCGCACAAATATATCCATGAAGTTCTGGTTGACTTAATGATTATGCAAAAGGAGCTTCATCCGGGAATTTTCGCCGTAATGGATGGGATAGTTTGTGGTGATGGAGCAGGGCCGAGAACATTGATTCCAAAAATAAAGAACTTTATCCTCGCAAGCGCCGATTCTGTTGCTATTGATGCGGTAGCAGCAAAAATGATGGGGTACAAGCCTATGGAGATTCCTTACATTCAAATGTGCGATGAAATGGGACTTGGCATCGGAAATCCTGAGAATATAGAAATACTCGGCGAAGACATCTGCGATGTAAACTTTGGCTTCACCACGAAAAAAAGCTTTGTTATCTGGGGAGACCAAATGCTCAGAAAAGGCTTTTTAAGATTTCTTGAAAAACCCTTGCTCCATTCACCCCTCTTTACCTGGGCGCCATTTGCCTCTAATCTATACCATGATTATCTCTGGTATCCAACGGTTGGAAAAAAAAGATTTAAGAAATTTATGGAAAGTGATTGGGGGAAATTGTTTGAAAGGTTTTAATCTTGGAGGGATATGCAGTCTTGAAGTGTATATGAAAGTTACGCAAAAATGAAAAGCCAAATTAGATAGGTCAAGATATGCCCAATAACATTGAACATAGTGCCAGAATACATGTGACTTTGGTAATACTAAGTCTTATAGGCATAGTGCTTGCGCTCATAAGCACATCTCGATATGGAGTGGGCCTATCTACAGATTCTGCATCTTACATATCTGCTGCAAGAAGTCTACTGGCAGGTAATGGATATTTGTACTTCGATGGTAGACTATTTGTGGCTTTCCCGCCCCTGTTCCCAACAGTGTTGGCCATTCTTGGCTTAATAGGCATCGAACCTTTGGACGGAGCTAGATTTGTAAACGCTTTTGTCTTTGGACTGATTATTTTCACATCCGGAAAGTTATTTCAAATGGCCATAAAATCAAAAGCCATAGTCATCTTGGGCACGGTCTCTATCTTGTTTTCGTATCCACTTCTACGCGTCTCGACTTACGCATGGTCGGAGCCCTTGTTTGTGCTCTTAGCCATTTTATTTATTATTTACATCCCACGATTTCTAAATGTAAGGGGATTCGTTACATTATTTTCACTTTCCATTCTCGCAGCACTTTCTTGCCTTCAAAGATACATGGGAGTCACGATAATTTTGACAGGTTTTGCCTTAATCATTTTTTTGACGAAAGCCCATCTGAGAGAAAGGTTAAAATATGCGATAGTTTTTGGTGTAATGTCTATTACTCCTTGTGTCATTTGGATCTTGAGGAACTACATGTTGACATCAAGGTTTACAGGAACCAGACCGCCATCGCAGCGTACACTCTTGCTTAACACGTTTTCTACACTTCGTTGTTTAACTACATGGTTTGTGCCTTACGAAGTTCCCTTCTGGATTAGACTAATAGGTATTGGTTTCGTCGTATCTATATTAACGGCGGTGGCACGCTTTTTACATTACAGGCTCAAAAGTCAAACCACTTTCGCGTCGATTCAAGTGTGGTCTGCAGCCGTTTTTGTGTTAATCTACACTATTTTTCTTATCGCTTCCTCGACGAGCGTTGCCATCGATGCAATTTCCGATAGGTTATTGGCACCAATATACGTCTTCGTCATGTATCTCGTCTTTATTTGCATGGATCGATTCAGCCAACCCATCGAGATTATCTACCCTCGTACCTTTTTCAGTTATTGGCATAGGCTGATTCCTATTGCCATGATTCTATCTGGTGTAGTGGCAAATGAGTTTGTCCTCACTCGCTACGTCTCTTCAGATGGGGTCCTCAAACCAACAACTATATCAAATATCCGACAATTTCAGGCAGTACTTTTATTGACCGGGATATTGCTACTGACGAGAAGGCAAATTGCTGTAGCTTACAAAAAAATAGTAGTTCGTGTAGCGGCGAGTATTAAGGCATCGAACCCCTTGAACAGACTTTTGCGAAAGAATGAGTTACGAAATTTCACAGTTATTGGATTGTGCATTATTTGGCTGATGTGCCCGTTTGTTCGTGTTTCCAAAGAGCTTTTGGATTGGACCTGCAGTGGTGCTGGTGGATATAATACACCTACTTGGAGGGAGTCATCCCTTATGGAATGGATACGAACTCATCCATTAGAAGGAAGGGTTTATAGTAATGCGCCTGATGCAATTTACATTCTCACCGGAATGTCCGCGAGAATGAGTCCAAGGAAAGATTTGTATAATTCTACGGCTACTACCACAGACAATATCTCAAAATTCAGAAAGCTCTTGACATCAGAGACTGACACTTACCTTGCTTGGTTTGAAAATAAGAAAAAAGCTTATTTATATAATATCGAAGAACTCTCCTCTAGCTTTGCTATGGAAATTCTTGCAACATGTTCAGATGGGAGCGTTTATTTCATCAAATGAATAGGGTTTCACAAAATTAAAGGTTTGGAAGGAAGTTTTTTTAATAAAGCGGATTTTGTCTTTGTGGCCGGATTTGGCTGCAGTGAGAACGACAAGCAAGACGGCAATATGGGCAATGCTACAGTGATTGCTTGTAGCAGAAAGGCCTCTGACAGATGGATCTTGCATGCATAGGATTAGTAGCCGAGAAGCCAGCCGTTCTAAACCTGTTCGCATGTTATATTGCTCTTTGAAAAGTTGAGAACCGTAGTCGATAGTCTTACGGATGTCCCTATCCCCTCGCAGATAGGTAAAACAACCTTTGCCTTTAAGGAACGCCGGGTGATTCCAAGGGCAGACAGGATGCTGTTTGGCAAATTTCTTTGAGTGAGTAATTGGACAGCAAAATTTTCTGCGTATTTTACCACGGTCCCTGAATTTACCCCAATATATCATCTCAAAGCCAGCGATGCAAACAGGATTACCTTTAGAACAGAGCCTTACAGGTCTGCGTGCGTGCCAACGATAATTGCGAGCGATACGTGGCTTTGCTTTGAGTTCATCGATTACAAAAGAGAGGATTTTCTCGCTGTCATAGAGTGAGTCAGCCAGTACTATTTCGGGTTTGAGACTAAAGTCATTTTTAGCCTGCCTGAACATAGGGATAAAGAGTTTCGAATCATGAACATTTGCAGGCTTGGTTACTTCAGCGACTGGAAGTTCTGAAGGCATATCGGTGATTGTATGATTACGATAACCCCAGAAGTAGGAGACCTTCTTTGCAGAGGTTCTGAACTCCACCACAACTCCCAACCGACAGTCAGGATCACCTTTCGGGATACTGTTTTTATCAAACCTGTTTTTGACATTGGTTTTCAAGTTGTTTTCTTTGACATTTGCTGGGACAGGATACGAATCAATGCTAAGGCACTTTCCTGAGATTTCACCAATGGTGATGAGTTCTTTGACAAGAGAGTTTCTGACCTTTTGGAAGATAGCGTTATCTGTATCGCGGAGAAAAGAAGAGAATCGTTCGACCGGCGGCACACAGGATGGATCGAGGCCGCACTTGAGGGCAATACTGGGGTTGTCGGCAAGTTCCAGGACCAAATCAGAGAGGGTAGGTAAGGGTTTGAGGCACTTATAAATAAGGGCTCGCAGTAACGCTGGCTTTGAGACAGGATTTCGTCCCGGCCCTTTACTTTGATCATCAAGTACCGAGGCGTCGAGATGATCGAAGAGTACCTGATATTTCTTCAGCGGGTTAATATCAAAGAGATATTCAGCAGAGAGTAAGAGCTTTTGGCTACGGTTGACAGTGGACATATGAGATACCCTCCAATTTTGTGAAAGGTCCATCTTTTGCGGAGATTTTTTAATAACAATTATACACAGCTTTGGGTTATTGGAGGTGAAATCCTAAAATCCGCAAGTGTTTGTCATCAAAGAAAAAACAAAAAATGATGGTTCTTTGCGAAAGAGGGTTTCACAAAATTGACAGCTGAAAAAACAGGCGAAAAAATTCACCTCCACCCCCTTTGGAACAAGCGGAAAACAGAGGAAATCGGGGATTTGAAGTGATGTAACTGCTTGATTTGAAATGAGTTAGCAAAGTGGAGGTGAATTGGCAAACAGGCGTTGTTGTAACGCCTTGTGTAATAGAGGGTTATGGATTTCGTGAAAGGCAATCAAATGAAAATTAGGAGGTGTCATCATCTAAGACTGGGTCGGGGCGAATACCGAGTTATAGCTGGAGAACTCCAAGTTACTGGAACAGCTATTCATGGCAATTTCCGAGCTACTCTTCTCCAAGCTATAACACTTTTGGGGGATATCTTTGGAGCAAGTAAGCCGAGTAGTTTATTTCGGTAATATCCCAGTAGGATCTAAGCTCGACTTTTACACTTTTGCCTCTGCCTGATTGCATAAGTTCTTGTGGCACAAATACTTATAATTAGGGACAGTATGGCAAAAACGGTTGCTGTAAGTGCCGTAAATACAACAACTTATGATAAAATGGCAAAAGTCGAACTAAGGGGGTGTGTGAAAAGCCTTAAACACACGCATTTTTGGCCAATCTTCGACTCATTAGGTTGATCATCGCTATCAGGATCATACTTTCACTGCTTTCGAGCAGGGCTTCGTAATCTTTGCTCAACCGACGGTAAGCGTCCCAGCCCATGGGCTGGGCAAGGTTAGGAGATAACCAGATTGAGAAAACCTTATTCAAAAATGTGTGCAAGATTCTTGACACTACCCTATCAAGTCTAATATTCCATAAGTTCAGTATTTACAGAACTATACAGGTAGTGTGTTCGGTAGGTTGCACCCAATTTATTTTAGACCAATCGTATCTGATTTATATATATCAGCTGAGCATATGTCCTATAATAACGAGTTTGGTAGATAATCAATTCTTATTTGCTTTTTGTAGAGCATATTCGTATTATTTATATGGAGGTACAGAATAGTCGGGTGGAATTCCGATAGGGAGAAAAGATGAGAACAAAAAAACGTAAACCACACATAGCTCTTATCCTTACTGTAAGCCTGGCGTGGCTGATATTGTCTGCGGGTAGTGATGCAGCCTTATCAGCATGGCAGCCGCCAATAGGAATACCTGCACCATCATTTGGCATTGACGAGACCTACAGAATGTATGATGATCCGTCAAATAGAAATTCTACCTTGACTTATACTCAGAAT
>SDBU01002982.1_pt1 | contig 21975 bp, 27 predicted proteins | sample 2277071 | NCBI WGS metagenome assembly SDBU01 (sample SAMN10397929, study PRJNA504765) | marine sediment metagenome | isolation source: marine sediment core GS08_GC12, 126 cmbsf | place: Arctic Ocean: Gakkel Ridge, Loki's castle | collected 2008 | reverse complement strand
TTTCCGCCTAATCCACGATATACAAATGAAATTCAAATTTCAAGAAATAACACTTTTATTTATGCAGGTAATTCAAGTGCATTATCTGTTCAAGGATTTGATTATTATGGAGGTATGATGGACGAATGTATAGTTGATAGTTATGTGTGGACTAGAGGTTTTGAAAGAGAAAAAATCTCTAATCTATTAGGAAAAAAGAACATCGAGATTCATAACTTTGATAAGGAAGAAGGGAAATTTATTATAGTGCCGGCAATAGCGGAGGAGTGTGTTTCTTTAGGAGTAAGACCTGTTTGGGAATTGATATTTGAGGATGGAGATAGAATTTCTGCAACAGAAGACACATTCTTTTTACACAAGAAAGATTTTACGAATAGATATTATAAAAAAATGGGAGATATTAGAGAAGGTGATATAATTTGTAAAGTTTTAAGGGCTTTTGAGAAAGATGAATCTCGTATTATTTCCGAGAAAGTTATTGAAAAGAGGTATGCTGGTAAAAAAGCTGTTTATGATTTTAAAAATGTTATTCCTAATAATAATTTTTTAGTGGGAAAATATGGAATTGTTGTTCATAATTGTAATAGTATGGAAAGAACTAGAGATAGTAAAAAGGCGATAGGTGGTGAGGAGATTTATGATGAGGGTGAGGAATTAAAAGATTCTATTTTTTCAAGGATGACTTCAAGGTTTCGGGAAAAGGCAGGGATGCTAGTTTGTTGTTCCTCTGCGAGGTTTGATGATGATTTTTTGAGAAAGAGAAAGAAAGAGTTTGATGCATATGGTGATGATTCTTTTATTTTTTACAAGCAAAAAATGCTGAGCGAGGCATTTTATATGTCAAGTAAAGAACCTTTTAGTAAGTATAATAAGAATGTTGAGAAAGTGTTTCCTGAAAGTGAAGGATATTTTTATATTGATTTGGATACTGGGAGGCAGGTTACTGAAGAAGTTGCTAAAGTATTTTTTGATTTTGTTGATAGGTTAAAGAAGCATAAAGATTTGATTTTAAGTAGATGGATTATTTCAAAAAAGGAATTTAAAGAAATGAAAAGTTTTAAAACGATTTGGAAATAAAAGTAGAAAGAAATAACAAAAGGAGGTAATATGAAGAATATTTATTACAGGGCATTAATAATTTGGTTGAGTGTGAAGTGGATGTTTAAAACAAACCCATTAGACACTGTTATTTATATCAATAATAGATGGTTAGTTATTAATGGAACCAGACTGAATTCTTGGTTTGTAACAAGTTTTGATGCAAAAGTTACAAAGTGGATTCCAAAAAAGGATTGTAAAAAAGTAATTATGTTATCGGGTTTAATATTAGATTTTAAAATGGGTTATAGGTTTTATATGAGAAGTTGGTATTCAATTTGGTGTAATGAAGGGATTAAACCTTGGATGAGAACTTGTAATATTTGGTAATAATTTTATTGAAAATAGAAAGGAGAAATTATGGATGAAAAATTAATTTGTCTAGGTTGTAAAAAAGAGATGAAAAAGGCTAATATTGAAACAGAGGAAGGAGATTGGTATGTAGGTTGGTTATGTGGGTGCAGGGCAGAAAATGGTAATGATAGAATAAAAGAAGGTGAGAAATGACATTAAAAGAGATACAAAAATATTATCCAAAAGCTAAATATGAACCAAGACCAGATTGTTCTATGTGTAATGGGGAAGGGATAGTTAGAAAACCTAAAAATATTTGTAAATTGGGATTTAGGAGTTGTTTGTGTGTATGGACAGGTAATGTAGAACTTGCAAAACTCTGCCAAGATATATTTAATAAAAATGCACAAGATTATAAAAAGGAGAACTTATGAAAAAATTTCAAGTAGGTGAGATAAGTTGAAGAAGGTTGCAAAGAAGAAAAGAGTTAGTAAGAAGAAATTGTACTTAGTATTTTTAAAGACTGTACCAGAGCAAATAGTTGATAATGATATTAGTGGTATTGGAACTTTTATATGTTCTATTGGTAAAGATTACTATGAGGGGGAAATTTTTGATGAGGAAGAGAAAGCTAAAGAAATCTACAGGAATATAAGAGATATTGGGGAGTCTGTAAAATATAAAAAGGTTATTATTGAATAAAATAATGAAAGGTAAAAAATATCAAATAATATATGCTGACCCACCATGGAATTTTAATTTTCATAAGCGTAGAGGGTTAAGTCAAAAAGCGAAAGGTAGGTTGTATAATACTATGAAATCAGAAGATATTATTGCTTTACCTGTTAATCAATTATCTAATAATAATTGTATTTTATTCTTATGGGTAATAAACTCAGAAATTCCGCTTGCATTAGAATGTATTAAAGATTGGGGTTTTATATATAAAACAGTAGCATTTACATGGGTTAAGACTACAAAAAATACATATCATTTTGGTGGTGGTAATTGGACACGTTCTAATCCAGAAATTTGTTTACTTGCTACTAAAGGTAAAATAAAACGTATTTCAGCATCGATTCGCAATTTAACTATTTCGCCATTACAAGAACATTCAAGAAAGCCAGATGAAATTAGAGGTAAAATAATTCAGTTAGTTGGAGATTTACCAAGAATTGAATTATTTGCCCGTCAAAAAACAGAAGGATGGGATGTCTGGGGTAACGAAGTTGATAGTGATATAGAATTAAAATGTTAAAAAATAGTATGGCTAAAATAATATTAGATATTGAAACAACAGGGTTTAATGCAGAGAAAGATGATATAATCGAATTAGCTGCTTTAAAAGTTAATAAGGATTATTTGGTTGAGGAAACTTTTTATCATTTATTGAAGCCTAAGAAAAGTATACCTCCCAAAATTCAAAGGATGACTAATTTGAACTGGCAGAATCTAAAAAGCAAAAAAAGTTTTGAAGACATAAAAGATGAGTTTGTATTATTTGTAAGTAAGTGTCCTATTTTTATTTATTCGAAGTTGGATGAAAGGTTTATAGACGCAAAATGTAATTTGGGTAATAGATTTGTGGATATTTTGGATATAGTTAAAGAAAGGTATAGAAGTATGAATAATCACAAGTTTTTTAATATGTGCAAAAGATTTAAAATAAATGTTGGAAAAGAGCATAGTGCTATGAATCATGCTATTGCTTTATGTAACTTAATGGAGAAGATGCGGTTATGAAGAAGAAGTGTACAAAGTGTAAGAAGGTTAAAGAGGTGGAGGGGTTTAGTAAAGATAATAGAAATAAGAGTGGGTATCAGTGTTGTTGTAAAGAATGTCAAAAACAATATCGTTTGGAAAATGAGGATAAACTTAAAAGTAGAAGTAGGAAATATTATTTAGAACATAAAGATGAAAGGAAAAAATACCGAAAAGGATATGTTTCGAAAAATAGAGATAGGGTAAGTAAACAAAATAAGAAATATGATTTAGAACATATAGAAGAAAAAAAGAAATATAACAAAAAATATCGTCAAAAGAATAAGGATAAACTTAGGGAAGATAAAAAGCGATGGTATTTAGAACATAAAGAAGAGAGAAGGGAGTCTAGTAGAAAGTATAGAAAGGATAATAAAGATAAAATTAAACGATATAGGGAAGAGAATAAAGAAGAAAAAAATAAATATAACAAAAAATATCGTTCAGAACATAGAGATGAGATAAATGAACAGTGTAGAGAAAGATGGAAAACAGATCTTATGTTTAGAGTAAATGAGAGTATGAGTAGTTTGATGTATTATTCTTTAAAAGGTAACAAAGAGGGTCTTCATTGGGAGACTCTTGTTCCTTATAAGTTGGAAGGCTTAAAAAAATGGTTAGAAGACCGTTTTCTACCTGGTATGACCTGGGATAATTATGGAACCAAGTGGCATGTTGATCACAGAAGACCAATATCTTCTTTTTCTTTCAAGAGTCATAAAGATTTACAGTTTCAAATCTGTTGGGCATTAGAGAACTTGAGACCAATGCGGGGTAAGGATAACTTAGAAAAAGGTAGTAAGATAATAGAAGACTATCAAATGTTGTTAGAAATCTAGTAGAAGGGGATTTAAAAATAATGGAAATAATTCGGCAACCAAAGAATCTCTTCAGGAATTTTCTTATAAATCCGTCCAAATACCTGATCGAATACTGTAACCTTGTTGGTTCCGCCATTTCTCCGTTCATTGTCTTCCCTGAAAAGATCTCAAAAATGTTTTCTTATAATTTGATTAACCCATTTCACGATGACCTGCTAAATTTTGATAAAGAATTTAAATGTGAAAATCCTGAAGTACCTAGATATATGCATCTTGATTTAGCAAAGAATCATGATGCAGCTGGCCTAAGTATGTGTCATTCTCCATATTTTGTAGATGCAGAAGAAGATGATGAAGGGGCAACAAAAAAAGGAGAAAAATTACCATTTGTTAGATTCGATTTTATAGGTCGCATGAAAGCTAAGTCAGGCGAGGAAATACTTATAGAAGAGATAGAAGATATGATATATTATTTAACTAGCCTTGGGTTTAATTTTCGATTTATTTCGTTCGATAGGTTTGCGTCTCTTTATATTATACAGAATTTAAAGAAGCAAGGTTTTGTAGCAGCTCAAATGTCGGTTGAAAGGTCGGCCTACAGGTATATAAGGGTCCAAATCAATGATGCTAATCCCGAAGGATTTAGAAAAATCTCAACTAACAAAGAATACTTAATGGCCATGGAGACCTTCAAGGAATTGTTGTACCAAGAGAGGATAGCTATTCCTTATCATCCTGTATTGGAGACTGAAATTAAAAAAGCGAATATTGACCGTATTAAAGGGAAAGTAGACCACCAAATAAAAGGTTCTATTGATATTTTCCATTCTGTTGCAGGGTCGTGTTTTAACCTTATAAACAATATAGTTTATGGTGGGCAAATGTCTGAGGAAGACCAGAAAAATATTTCAGACCCTTTCTATAAGCGATATCAGTATGAAAGACAAGAAACCCCTTCGGAGGAAAGTTTTGAAGATGATTTTTATGTTGATGGGGATTATTATTAATGGATTATATAAATAAAGTGATTGAGGGAGATTGTTTGGAAGTGATGAAGGAGATTAAAAGCAATAGCATAAATATATTAATAGCAGACCCACCATATTCAATAGGAACTACAAGCACAGGACATAAAGGAGATTGGCTTGATAACAATTTAATAAAACCATTTTTTGATTTGTTTTTTAATGAAGTAAAAAGAGTTTTAACAATAGATGGTGAATTTTATGTTAATACTGATTGGCGGACATATCCTTTTTTATATCCTATAATTATAACAAAAATGATTATTAAAAATTGTATTGTTTGGGACTATGAATGGATAAAGGCAGGTTCACATTACAGATTTTCACACGAATTTGTGATTTATGGATTAAAATTAAACGATAAGCGAAAATTTTCAGCATCTGAAAGAGATGTATGGCGAATAAAACCAATAAATTTTACATCTAATGATAAATTACATCAAGCAGAAAAACCAGTTAACTTGATTTTAAAAATGATTAAAAATAGTAGCAAAGAAAACGACCTAATCCTTGACCCATTTCTTGGTTCAGGCACAACCGCCGTAGCGTGCATCGAGACAGACAGAAGATTCATCGGCATAGAGATAAATCCTGAATACTGTAAGATTGCCGAGAAGCGTATTGCACAAGCATACGATAAAAAAAGACAAATAGATTTATTTAAATAAAGGAGAGTGTAATATAAGTTGACTAAATTAAAAGAAATAGAAAAAGAAATAAAAAAGAAATCTTCTAAAAAAATTGTTTTAACAAGAGAAGACCTAAAAACAATTTTAAAGGAAGCTTTTTCAGAGGGAAGTTTCGAAGAGAGGAAATGGCATGAGACAAGAAGATTTGAAGAAACATCAATAGATGATCCTTTTTATGCTTTTTACGACCAAGAAAACCAACAAGAATTAGTTCAACATAAAACTAGTAAAGAACTTATTCCTCCTAAAAAAAGGAAAGTAATTGAATCTCTTTTAGGTACAAGGGTAACAAGAACAGGGGAGGTAATACCTTCTGCGAATAAACATTTGAACCAAGACCAGCTTTTTTTGTTTCAGGATGCTGCTTATCTTAAAGCACATACTGACCCTTTAGCGAAAAGTATAATTAGGAATAAAACTAATTTTATTATTGGGAGGGGAGTTCAGATTGATTGTATTGTCCCGGAAATTGAACAATGTATTAATAAGTTTAGAAGAGATAATAAGATAGAAAAACTTGAAAGACAACAAGTTAAACATATGCTTATTTCAGGAGAGTTTTTTACAAAAGCTAGAATATTTAAAAACGGGAAAGAGATTTATGTTTCAGGTGTTTCTCCTGAGAATGTGGTAGATATAGAATACAATAATGATAATTATGATGATGCTATATCCTTTAAGGTTTTACCTTTAGCAACTTGGGATAAGCCTGATATGAAAGAACCAACGGCAGAGAGGTATCCTTCTATAGAGTATTTTGATCAAGAGAAGAAACATTTTGGAATTGTGAGCCCGGATAAAGGTAAGTTTAAGAAAAATGAATATATTCACTATATGAAAGAAGGAAACTTTGATGAGATAAGAGGAGATCCGCCACTTAGATCAGTATTAAAGTATTTGAGGTATGCGGAAGATTTTACTATAGATAGAATGAGATTAAATCATGAACGCTCAAAAATAATTATGAAGAAAAAGATAATAGGAGGAGGGACTACTACACAGAAACATCAAGTTGCCCCAAGAGGTGGAATTGTTTTAATAGAAACTGAAAACGAAACTTACGAAATTATGGGTTCAAAAATAGATTCTGCTGATGCGAAAGAAGATGGGCTTTGGATTTTATATAGTATAGGTGCTGGGGTAGTATTACCTGCCCATATTTTACAGCAGAGAGGAGACCAGGAAGTTTATGCATCAATTAAAAAAATGGATACTCCTTTCTCCCAAGATATAGTAGCTTGGCAGGATTTCTTTGATGAAAATTGGGATGATTTTTATAAGTTTATTGTGAAACAAAAGATAAAAGCTGGGGAGTTAAGAAAGCAATATAGAGTTCCTGCTTATGTAGGATTAGATTCTGGTAGGTCTAAAGAGGCTTTGATGGCTTTTATGGAGGTACAGGATTTAATTGAAAGTATGCTTAGGGATGATAAATCTTATAAGGCTATCTTGAAAGAGGCAGATAATATTTTTAAAGATAAAAAAATGAATAAGAGGGTTAGTATGAAGACCGAGGATATCCCAATCACGAGAATCTTTCCTGATGTAGTTCGTGAGAACCCACTTGAAATAGCCAAGGTATTATTTTTGCATAAAAGGCTAGGTATAGTAAGTTTAGGTACTATGAGCCAACGAGCGGGGTATGATTGGCGGTCTGAACTTAGGAAGAAAGCTCAGGAGAAAGATTTAGGGATTGATAATGATACGAAAGATGATGGGGATGATAATGGAAAGCCTAGAGATATCCCAAGGGAACCAGATGATGATACAAATGTAGATGATACTAATATTCGTTTAAATATTTAGAGGAATAATTAATGATAGAAAATAAAAAGGAGAAATTGTGCGGGTTTATCAACAAGATAATTAATGGTGATTGTCTGAATGTATTAAAAGATATACCAGATAACAATATTGATTGCCTTGTGACAGACCCTCCGTATGGATATTCATTTATGGGGAAGGATTGGGATAAAGCAATTATAGGAGTTAAGCATTGGAAAGAATGTTTAAGAGTTTTAAAGCCAGGTGCATTTGCTTTTATAATGTCTGCACCAAGACAGGATGTATTAAGCAGAATGATAGTTAATTTAAGTGGTGCGGGATTCGAGGTAGGATTTACAAGTATATATTGGACTTATGCTTGTTTGTCTGAAGATACTGAAGTATTAACAGAAAATGGATGGAAAAATTGGAAAGAGATAAAAAAACACTTGCATATGTCAAATAAACTTCGTATACTAATATATGATGAAAAGGAAAAAATATATAAGTTTGAATCGCCTTCGGCTTGGAACTCATATTCGATACAAGAAAATATGTTCCGAATTAAATCAGAAGAAACAGACCAACTTGTCAGTAGAAATCATAGAGTTTATACAAAGCAAGGGTTTGTCTTTGCGGAAAATCTTAAAGAGCAAGATGAAATGGTTTTCTTGTCAAGTTTGTCATCAAATATTCGGGATATTCCCATCAGAAATAAGAAAAAAGCCAAAAACAGCAGGTATGTATTGCACAATAAATTGTCGTCAAAAGGTAAATATATGGAAATGTATAAAACACAACAAAAAGTATGGAACTGGTGGACAAATTTGGTCAGAAAAACGGAAGCAAGAACAAAGACTACAAATGATGGGAGAAAAAAATCGAGCTTGGAAAGGTGGAGTTACATATCGGAAACGAAAGGGCAATTATGCAAATTATTCTATAAAATATATAAGATGTCCAAAAGAATTTATTTCTATGGCTCGGAAAGATGGTTATGTTATGGAACATCGATTATTAGTATCCCAACAAATTGGCAGGACACTTTTAAAAACAGAGATTGTTCATCACAAAGACCACAATCCAGAAAACAATTCTCTAAACAATCTACAACTTTTTGCCAGCAATCAACTTCACAAACTTCACGAAGCAGGGAATCATATAAAACCACTTTGGCAACTATAAAACAAGAATATTATGAAGGAATAATTTATTGTCCAACTGTTTCCACTGGTTGTTTTGTTGCTCGTAGAAACGGAAAGATATTTTTAACAGGTAATTCTGGCTTTCCAAAAGCAGGGAACATAGGGAAGATGGTGGATAAGAGATTGGGAAGGGAAAGAAAAGTTATAAATAGAAATCCTAATAGCCGAGAGAATTGCGATAAATCAAATACAATTTATGAAAGTGGGACAGTTGGAAAAACAGCATACATTACTAAAGGAAGTTCAGAATTAGAAGGCTCATACGCAGGATTCCAGCCCAAGCCCGCAGTTGAGGTAATTCTTGTAGTAATGAAACCACTATCAGAGAAGGGATACATTGACCAGGCGATGAAGAACGGTAAAGGTATTACTTGGCTTGATGATGCGAGGATACCATATGCGAGTAAAGGGGATAAAAATATAGCACACCCAGGTTCTTATAATAATAAGATTAGTTCTAATATTTATGGAGGTGGAAAAGGTTATAAATTGAGAACAAATGAAAAAGAATGGCAAAATCCTCAAGGTCGATTCCCAGCCAATCTCATTTGCAGTGATGATGTGCTGAATGATGGGAAGATAAGTAAATCACAGAAAGGAAAACCGAGATTAAGTTCTACTAAAAATATTATAACTAAATATGGTGGTGGGCAACACAATTCAGAATATGCTGATTCTGGTTCATTTTCCCGATATTTTGATATTGACAAATGGTGGGCTGAACGTATAAAAAATAATCCTTGTTTTATTTGCGGGTATATTGAAAAACACGGAAACTATATTGATGTAGATGGAAGAACTTATTGTGATGAATGTTTAATTTCAGGAGATTATTTAGATATTCCAAAACTTAATATAAAACAACTTCCCGAATCGGTACAGAGGACATTTCCGTTCCTGATAGTTCCGAAGGCAAGTAAGAATGAGAAGAATAAGGGATGTGAGGGATTATTACAAAAAAAAGACAATCGTCTTAACAGACATAAAACGGGACGAGTCTGGATTGATAGATGTGATGGAAAAGGAAAAGTCTCTGTTAATCGGCGATATTTGCCTCGGCAAAACACTCATCCCACAGTAAAACCAATAAAACTCGGTTGTTATCTAACTACTCTTGGCAGTAGGGAAGGCGATATTGTCCTTGACCCATTCTGCGGGAGCGGTTCATTCTCAATATCAGCAAAAATCCTCAATCGCAGATTTATTGGTATAGATAACGATATTGAAAGTGTGAAAATTGCAAATGCGAGAATTGAAGCATACGATAAAAAAAGGCAAGAAGAATTATTTTAATATAAAGATGGATAATTATAAAAAGTTTAATCAACTTAAACAAAGATGGATTGAAGAAACAAAATTTTATTCATCTATTTCTGAAATAGTTATGCATCCTGCATACCAGAGCATTATCGGTATGGGTGAAATCGCAATCCCATTTATTATCCAAGAAATGGCAGTTAGACCAAATCATTGGTTTGGGGCTTTAAAATCAATAACAGGTGAAGACCCAGTATCTTTTGATGAGAGAGGGCAAATGGATAAGATGACATATGTTTGGTTAAGATGGTGGTTAGATAAAGAGGAAGGAAAGAAAGATTTGGATATTAAAAAGTGCAATAAAGATGATTGTAATAGGATTTTTATAACTTTAAAATATTATAGGGAATGTGAAGGCTGGTTAACTTGCCCTTATTGTGGAGGAAAACAATTTGCAGAAGGATATATGTAATTAATAGGAGGTTTTGTATGAGTAGTGGTAATATATTAATGAGGAAAAACTTAGAGAATAAAAAGAAGATTAAATATGGAATAACAATTCTTCTATTTGAAAACGAGGAAGTAGATTTTGGTAGTATTATTAACCCAGAGACAAAAAAAGAATTTGAATTTAATGTGGATAAAGCTTATCAACTTATTTCTAGTGCAAAAATGAGATTAGAAGTATTAAAACAAACTGAGAGTATGGCATTTTTATTAGAAGGATTTTTAAATAGTATTAGTCAAGAAGGTGATATAGATTAATATTTCAGATTCAAAGAAGATACGGATAAAAAATGAAATATTAGAGAAGTTAAATAAATCTTTCAAAGTTAATTCAGTTTCTGATGGTATCCCTTTTTATAAAGCTGTATTACATTTATTGGATTCGTATAATTCTGGGAATTTCTACGGAATAATTAACTTTCAATTTCTTGGCCCTAAGTTTCATAGAGTGTGGCATAATGATATTTCAATTAAATTAGATAATAAGTATGAAGAAGGTTAAAAAAGAATATAAAGAAAGAATAAAAGTATATCCTTGTAATGAGGATTATTTTAAAACTATAAACACTCCAGAAAAAGCATATTGGTTAGGATTTATTGCCGCTGATGGATGTGTATGTAGAACAGAAGGAAGATATCGTACCAGAATAGGATTATCAAAGAAAGATGAGAACCATATAGAAAAGTTTAAAAAGGCAATACGATCTAATCATAAATTGTACTTTTATAAAAAAGAGAGTGTACATCTTTGTATTTATTCCAGAAGGATGTTTTTTGATTTAAATAATAAGGGAATTGTTCCTAGAAAATCTTTAATTTTAGAATATCCTGATAATTTGTCAAAAGAATTAAATAGACATTTTATAAGAGGATATTTTGATGGGGATGGATGTATTTCTTTGAATAAGAAAAGGGAATATAGTATTTACTTTTGTAGTGGTTCTTTTGAATTTTTACGAAGATTGTCTTGTATTTTATTAGAAGAAGCTAAAATAAAAACTAAATGTAAAATAAATAAAAACAGGGATAGAGTTCCTTTTTTTGTTTTTTCTTCTTCCAAAGATATGAAAAAGATATTTGATTATATGTATGGAGATGTGGATTCGGATATTTATTTAGAAAGAAAATTTAAGCGGTTTTTAGAATGTGTGAAAAAATGTAATAGATATTTAGAAAAGAGAGAGAATTTGTTAAATAAGATTGTTGATTTATATTTTGATAAAGAAAGATCTACTTTGATGATTGGTTATATGTTAGGGAAACAGAAAGCAACAATTAGTCGAATTTTAAAAAATAATGGATTTAAGTTGAGGACTGCTCTTGAAGGAAGATCATTATATTTAAGAAAAGAAATAAGATATGATAATATCAAAGTTAAATTGGATACAGATTATGAGGAATAGTTTTATTTATTCATAATCAATTCTCATTACTATAACAGGTTGCTTATTATCATAAACTATCGTAGTTTTCATTGAACACGCCCTCTCAATAATAAAATTTATCATTTTTTTGCTTGAAAGATTTGTATCTATAATAGTTTTATCTGTTTGTTCTTCTATAATTACAATTCTCATTTAATACTAAGTACTAAAATCCTCCATATCTATATTTCCCATTGTCCATCTCAAGGCTCCTAAGTTTCCTAACAATATAAGAAAATCATTTGGCTCCATAATTAAATCGTCTAAACCAATAGTTCTCTCAACTTCTTTCGCCGCTTTTTTTGCCTCTCTTATAGTGTCTTTATCGGTTTTTGGAAATCCTTCATCTGCAAATATTTTGTGCCTATTCCACCATACAATACTTTCTATTCTATTAATGGCATCAATGATTTCATCCTCACTACGGGTTTCTGCTTCTTCAAAGTCTACTTCCTCACCTTTTGATAAAGATTCTTTTATTCCCATTGACATCATTTGGTTTAATCTAAACTTTGCCATTTTACTAGATTCCATAAATCCTTCTTCTATCAAATTAGAATATGAATCATTAACTGCATCTTTAAAATCTTCAAATTCTTCTATCGGGATACTAATGCTTTTATTGTTAAAATGTAATCTAACTTTTCTTTTCTTTCTATATCTAGTTGTTTCGATGGTTAAACATTCTTTTTTAGGTTTCATAGTTTAGTCTCCTTTTTTATATAATATACGAATAAATGTTGAGAAATGCAAGTAATTTTAATTAAATTTTTCCTTTTTTAATCCATAGATATGCTGTTGAATCTGATATATTATGTTCTTTAGCAATTTCTTTCAGCGTTTTTCCAAATAATCTTTTGTATTTAGAATTACCATCTTTTAAAAACAGAATTTTTGATATTTTCTTATCAGATTTTTCTTTTTTTTGTAGATTATATTTCTCTATTGATATATTATTTTCTAATAACTTTTTAACTGTGGCTATTGATATGTTATATATTTGAGAAAATTCTGATAATGTTTTTCCGTGTAATCTTTTATATTTGCTATTATTTTTTTTGTTACTTCGAAGGTTGCTGTTACATTTACTACAAACTGCCATAAGATTATCAAGAGAGTGGTTATCTTTAGATTCATCAATATGATGAACTTCTATTGCTGGTTTAATTTTACAGTTTTGACAAATTGAATGTTGGCCTAAAATTATTTTCCTGTTTTTTTTCATTAAGTAATGATTGGGGTATTCTGAGACTCCTCCACTCCATCTTGGATTTAATTCTCCTTTTATGCCTATAGGTCTACCAAAGGGTATATTTTTTTTTAATCTATTTGAATGTGTGCCACAATACCCCCCCGAACTATTTTCATTATTACATCCCATAGATATGCATCCTTCAGGGTATTTTTTATCTTTATAATGTTTTGGAGTATTTAGATTTCCTCCTTTTCGATTTCTCCTCCAATGAAATTCACAATATCCTTTTGCATAGTGTTCCATTTTACAATTTTCTATTAAACATTTTTTTTCTTCAAAATTACTTTTTCCTAATACAAGACTTCCATATAAATAAAGCGAACCAGTATTATATAATCTATAATAATGTCCTTTACAATATTTTTTAACTCTTGCTTGTCTATCACAATTTTCAACTTTACAAGTCTTCATTTTGTTTTTTCTCCTTTCTAGTAAGTATTGCTTCAAGGATTAAAGTTTCCATCATATTAGAAAAACTTCTATTTTCTTCTTTACGCAATATGTTTATTTCTTTTATTATTAAATTATCAAGTCTGGCACCTCTTATTTTTTTTATTGTTTCTTTGTTCATCTTTTTCTCCTTATTTTATTATAGTTTGTTCTTTGTTATACAATATACATAAAAGTTTTCACAAAAGCAACAAAAAAATACAAAATTGCGAAAAATCTTTAAAAAAAGTGAAAAAAGTAGTAGATTTTAAAGATTTTACTTGCTTTTTGTTTTGGAATATATTATATTAGAAGCAAATTATATACATTGAAATAAATTAGGCGTATCGATATTATCTTGAACCCTAGGGTTTCTATTAATTTAGAAGTTATAGGGTTTTTTTTATTTTATACCTGAAAGGTGATTTAAAATACCGTATAGTTCAATAGATGGTGCAAAAAAATCAAGTTTTCCTACCTCAGCGGGTGGAGCAAATCTAACATTACCCCAAATAAATAGACTTGCTTCTATTTACGATTCTATAAAAAAAGCTGGAACAGCAAAGAATTCTATGGCTGTTGCATGGACTACTTGGAAAAAACTATACACCAAAAAAGGAGATAAATGGGTGGCTAAAAAGTCTAAAGAAGGATTTACTTTTGATGATGCTAAAAAATATTTAGGAGAAGTTGCTGAGGATACTATAGACAAATGGGTGAAAATAGCAAACACCATTATTGAATTGTGTGAAGAAGGAATAATACAATTAACAGACAATGAGTCTCCTAAGGAGTATGCTATTAAGATTGCTAACTCTCGCTTTGATGGAGTGGTTGTGATGGAGGGAGAGAAAGTACCGCTACGGGAAACATTTGCTTTTGATTCTACTGAAGCTGAATTTAATGATGAGAGAAGGGTTGTTACTTTAAGGATAATACAAGGAGGCTGGTCGAAAAATAATAATTTCTATAGCAATAAAATTATAAAAGAATTAATTCCTTTCCTTTTAGAATCCAAAAAGATGCATTTAAATCATCAAACTGAATCAGATAGGATGGAGGGAATCGGTAGAAATCTTCGAGATTGGACTGCTACAATAGAAGAAGCATGGGAATCTGATGCTGGAGCTTATGCAAAAGTTTCAATGACAAATAATTCTAATAATAGTTGGCTTTATGATGAGATGAAAAATCACCCAGATTTGGTGGGTGTATCCATCGATGCAATGGTACAGGCTAGAAAGGGGAAGGTAGGAGATAAAGAAGGAATCATCATTGAGCGTTGGCATTTTTTGAACTCGGCTGACTTTGTTGATCGTCCCTCAGCTTTTGGCGGTGTCATAAGTGTAGGCGAGTCAGTAAACAATAAAATAATTGATGCTCTGTACACTGTAGTAGAAAACTATAACAATATAGAAGGAGATGAATTAATGGACAAAATTAAAGAAGACGAAACCATTAAAGAAGGTAAGTTAAAGAAAAGAATGGATGCTGCGAAGGAGAGAAGAAGATTTTATGATATATGGTGGGGTGCTCAAGAGATAATTTATGATATAATTAAGGACAATGATAATGGGGATGATATTAAGAAAGAAGTTTCTGGTATTTTAGATGAATTAAAAAGTATGATATTAGAGGTAGATTTAACGGCCTTTAAAGAAAGTATAGAACGATTTGACCAATTAATTAAAGGTTTAGAAGAAATTAAAGAAAAATTAACCAAAGAAAAGGAGGGTAAAAAAGAGATGACAATAGAAGACATTAAAACTATTAAATATGATCAGTTAAAACAGGCGGGAAACACAGAAGTTTTTGAAGCCATAAAGAAAGAGATAGAGACTGATTACGAGGATAGGATTTCCAAGACAAAAGAAGAAACTGATAAGGCAGTGAAAGAATTAGAAGATAGTATAGAAGAGATGAAAAAGAAAAACGAAGAGACTGAGAAAGAATTAAAAGAATTTAAGGATAAAGAAAGAATTGTGAAGAATAAAGAAACTGCTGAAAAATTCTTAAAAGACAATGAAATTAAGAAAGAAGATATAGTTCCTGAACATTTTAAAGAGATAATTGAGAAATCCGAAGAAGAAATGATTAAATCTTTAGAAGCCATTAAAAAGTTTGCAGAAGAGAAATCAAAAGGTAAAGGTAGATCATCAAATTTATCTGATAAAGAAAAAGGTGCGAATAAAGGTAATGGGGAATATTCTAAAGAGAAATTAGCAGAGGTTATATAATAAAATTAAAAAAATGTCGGAGGTGAATTAATTGGCTGTTTATAAGTCAAATATAGAAATTTCAGAGTGGTCACGTAGTCTTTTTGACAGTTGTACTTTAGCAAGAGAAGCTACTAGTGATTCTTTTTCTTATGGGGATTTCTGTGATGGTTCTGCTGCTGTTACTTATGATGGAACAGTAGATATTATGGCTACTGGTAGTGGTAGTAATAATGCTTTTATAGGAGTTTCTAGGAGTACAATAGATGGTAGTGTAGATACTACGAGTAAAGTTAATATTGCGATGAAGTGTGTTATTCGGTGTAAGACTGCGGCTACTATTTATTTTGGTGAGGGCTGTTATGCAAGTGCAGGGGCTAATGGAACTACATGGACTTTAAAAGATGATTCAGGTGCTAATGGTATAGCTTGGTGTAGAAGTGATGTTATTGCTAGTGGAGCAACTGGTTTATTTTTAGTTGATCCTTTTACTATAAGAGCGGTAACGCAATTTGGATTTTTTGAATTGTCTACTGGAGCTTAGAGAACTTAAGGTCTATGTAGGGTATAGAAACAAATAATTGGAGGTGAATTAATTGGCTGTTAATAAGTCAAATATAGAAATTACAGAGTGGTCAGGTAGTCTTTTTGATAGTACGACTTTGACAAGAGAAACTACTAGTGATTCTTTTTCTTATGGGGATTTAGTTGATAATACTAGTAAAGATGGGAAAGTAGATATTGTTGGTGATGCTGATAAAAGTGATTATATAGGAGTTTCTTTAACTACAGTTGATGGTTCTGTTGATACAATAAAAAGAATTAATGTAGCTACAAAGTGTGTTATTAGGGCACCCCTGAAATCTAGTGGAACTACTATTTTTTTTGGTGAATGTGGAGCTTGGCAAGCAGGTGGTAATGGAACTCTTTGGTACTTTGATAATACTGCTACTCAAGCTATAGTTCATTGCAAAAGTAGAACTATTACTGCTACAAATTATGGGTTATGGTTATCAGATCCTTTTACATTAAGGGCAATAACGACCCTTGGATTTTTTGAGTTACCTACTGCTTAATTTTTAGAATAAATAATTGGAGGTGAATTAATTGGCTGTTTATACGTCAAATATAGAAATTTCAGAGTGGTCGGGCAGTCTTTTTGACAGTGCGACTTTACCGAGAAACTCAACAAGTGATTCTTTTTCTCGTGGAGATTTAGTTGATAGCGATGATCTCACTGGAGCAGTAGGATTAGAGGTTGTTGATAGTGCTGAAGGTGCATATTTTATAGGTGTTTCTAGGGATACTATTGATGGTAGTATAGATACTACGAGTAAAGTAAATGTTGCTACAAAGTGTGTTATTAGGGGAACTTGCACAGATGAGATTTTTTTTGGTGAATCTGCTTATTATAGTGCTGGAGATAATGGAACTACTTGGACATTTACACAAGGTGCCGCACAAGCTCTAGTTCATTGTAGAAGTCAGGTTATTGCTGCTGCAGCATATGGTTTATTTTTGGTTGATCCTTTTACATTGAGAGCAGCAACACTTTTAGGGTTTTTTGAAATACCGACTACTTAAATAAATAATTAATTGGTAAATTTATAATATAACGGAGGTGAAATTAATTGAAACTAAAAAGAGGAGAATTAAAGTCTCTTGTTGAAAGTGTGCGTTCTGAGTATGACAATCAATGGGATGCAGATCTTAGACTTGAGGAAGATATGACTTCTTTAGTAAAAGAAGGTAAAGTAAAATCAGAGGATATTGATTTTAATGCTTGGGCTACTGAATTGGTAACTGGTGGTATTCCTCTTGCAGAATATGTACAGTACCCTGGTATTAAGGCTTTAACAGAAGCTATGGGTGCATCGGCATTTCCTATTCTGACTAAGGTTGTAGTAGGTAATACTGTAATTCAATCTTATGAGAGTGCTTCAGGTATATCTAGTGAACTTGTTACTGAATATAATTCTAAAAGTACTTCTGAAGATACTGTTCCTGGATTTACTGCTACAGGTTCTTTTGAGAAGAGAGAAGAAGGAATGAGATACGAAGAGAAATCTTTCGGAGAGAAAAAGGTACAGATCCAACTTAGTGATTTTGGAATGATGTTTGCTTTAACAGAGGAAGCTATTTATGAAGATAAATTAGGATATTTAACTGGTTGGGCAAGAGAAGCTGGTCAAAAAGGTGGACATCACAAGGCAAAACTAATTATTCAAACGATTGAAGTAGCAGATAGAGCTGCTTTTAACGAATCTTCAGATACTAGTAGAGCACATGTTTCTAATGGAACTCGTATTTCGAAAGCTAATCATTATTTAGCAAGTACTCATGCAGGTGTTACTGGATTAGATGGTCAAGTTAATATAAATACTATTGCAGGTGATGCAGGAGGTAAAATTACTACTGCTCAACTTCAAAATCTTTTACTTCTTTTTGATGGTATGACAGATGAAAAAGGCGATGAAATTGTTGTTGTTCCTACTACGATATTAACTTCGCTTAAGATACTTCCAAGTGCATATCAGTTGATGCATTCTACTGGACAGTATGATACCGCAAATAGAGCTGATAATTATTTTGAAGGGATGTTTAAAGTATACTCTTCCACTTTCTTGTCACAGAATTATTATTTATACTTAGGTGATTTCAAGAGACAAATGGCATGGTTGTGGATGCGAAAACCTTCTACGCAAATGCATGTATCTAGTGCTACTGAGGCTTTTACGAATAGGATAATCTGGCGAATTCTTTTTTCCTATCACGGAGGCTGTGGACATACTAATTATGTGTTTATCGTTAGAGGCGGACAAGCTTAATAAAGTATATAGAGGGGAAGTTAATCTTCTCCTCTTCTTTTACATTCTGTGGAGGTAATTATGCCGATAGGGGTTTACGTAAGGAGTGAATCTGATAAAGAGCGGGTAATGCGACAATGTATCAAGATGTACAAAGAAAACACAAAGTATTCTTTTGATGAATCTTATTTTGAGAATGTAGATACTCCAGAAAAGGCATATTGGTTGGGTTTCATTGCTGCTGATGGTTGTATTGCTAAAGGAAAAACTGGAGGAAGTTATAGATTACGGATGTGTGTAGAAGGGAAAGATGTTCAACATTTAGAGAAATTTAAGAGGGCAATTAACTCAGATCACAAATTATATTGTTATAAGAAAAGAAATTCATATGAGTTGTCAATTTTTTCTAAGAAAGTTTTCTTGGATTTAATAAAATATAATATAACTCCTAAAAAGTCTTTAACTTTAGAATATCCTAGTAATTTGCCAAGAGAATTAGATAGACACTTTATAAGAGGATACTTTGATGGAGATGGAACTGTATTTTTACATAAAAGTAAATATGGTAGTGAATTATGCGTAGGTTTTTGTAGTGGGTCTTTTAAGTTTTTAGTTTCTTTGTTAGATATTTTAAAGATAAAAGGGAATATAAGTCCAAGATGTAAAATAAGACCCATGAATGGAAGTTATTGTTTTAATATATATTCTCAAGATGGTTTAAAATGGATTTTTGATTTTTTTTATAAAAGTGTTTTAAGTGATTTTTATTTAGATAGAAAATATAGTAAATTTACAAATTATTTTAATTAAGAAGGAGGTTTGATTGTGAAGAGGAAAATTTATAATTTTATTTATCCCTGGGTTCCTTTTGTAGTTTTTATTTTGCTTATAGGTGCAGTAACTAATTTAGGTAAATTGAAATTAAGTGAAACCCCAGAAATCGAGGGTAGCAACAGTGCAACTTGGACAAATTCAGCAGATAGTACTTGGATTTCTAAAGGTCCGATAACTACGGGTAATGATATTTCTGATTTTGCCGCTACTTCGGGGATTAATTTTGTAGAGGTAGCTTTATTGTTAGATACTATAGATGTTTCTAGTATTACAATTAGGGATGAAACTACTAGTGATAGAAGTTTATGTTTTATAAACTTATTTCGAGATTATCCTCCTATTAGTGGAGCAGAGGATTCTTTTCTGTATGTTGTTAAGATGGATACTTTAGCGGGAAGGAATATGTTTGTTTTAAGTTTTGAAATTGCACCTACAAAAAGTACAGAAACATTATGGTATAACTATTTTATTATTGAATAAAGGAGGTTAAGTTGTGAGAAATCGATTTATGCGATATATTTATCCTTTAGTACCTTTTGTATTATTTGTTTTTTTAGTTGCGGCGGTTTCTAATTATGGTAAATTGAAATTAAGTGAAACCCCAGAAATCGAGGGTAGCAACAGTGCAACTTGGACAAATTCAGCAGATAGTACTTGGATTTCTAAAGGACCGATAACTACGGGTAATGATATTTCTGATTTTGCTGCTACTTCGGGGATTAATTTTGTACAACCGGGTGCAATAGCGGATAGTATTGATATTACTGGTATTACTATAAGAGATGTAAGTACTACCGACAGGAGCTTATGTTTTATAAACTTATTTTCAGATTCAACACTTCGTGGTTCTGCTGAAGATTCTTTAGTATTTCTTATTAGTGTAGATACAAATGCAACAGGAGATAATATATTTATTGTGAGTTTTGAACAGTCGGCTGCAATAACAGGAGATTCATTATGGTATAACTATTTCATTATTGAATAAAAGGAGAAGAATGTGCGAAAGATAATTACAGGCATTTTATTATTATTTTTTATAAGTCTTTATGTTCATGCTCAACTTTATGTAGTGCGTAATCCTGAAACTATAAGGAAGGGAGGAGTAATAACTCCTGATACATTAGACGGAAAATTAAGTGTTGATACTTTGAATGTGGATTTAAGAATGTATAGTCCTTTAGATGGATTTTTTCAGTTTTCTCTTAAATATGATACTATTTCGGCTTGTGATGGGAAACTACCAGCGATTTCAGCTTCTTGGGCCTATTATAGCCCATTAGATGATTCTGTGTTATATTTTCAAGACTCTTTAGGAGCTAACTTTATTTTGGAGGACAGTGTGAAGAAAAGAACTTCGTGGATTCGTTGGATAATTAAACCAGAATTTACCGATGGGTTACAAATTATTGTTAAATATAATGATGCAGATACCTCCGGTATAAATACCTTAAGGAAAGTAAAGACTTATTATAATTTAAAATTTAGGTAAGAGATGAAAAAATATATATTTTTATTAATATTTTTATTTATGTTACCATCTGTTATAAATGCACAACAAGGATGGAATCGCTGGGGCGATGAGGCTTTTATGACCACTTATACATTTACTGATTCAATGGGTAATGACCGCACTGTTGTGGGTTTTTGGGATTTCACCGACGACTCATCAAGGTTTGTGCATATAAGAACTGATACTATATCAGGCAGACCTGACCTGAATCTCAATCCAGATGCTTGGGGCGATGTGCGATTGTTTTCTGGTGCTGGTTCTATTGCGAATGCAGTTGATGGGCGACATTTTATTATTTTTCGGAATGAGACTGGAGCTGTCGATAGTTTGGAGTTTTATATTGACCAATATGGTTATTCTTATATTATAAGTAATGGAAATTTAAAAATAGATGTTAATAATAATATTTATTTAGACGCTGGGACTGGAAAAGTTTATCTTCAGGATAGTGGAACATCCACATTTATGATTAATCCAGATGCAGGTTTTGACCAAGTTCTTTTTCAAGTAATGAATGCTACCGGAAAACAAATCGTAATCGGCACTGAAATCAAAGATTACGACCACCCATTACTTACATATCCAGTAGTCTATATTCAAGGTGCGAAAGGCCCTGATAGTTCTAATCAAGATTTTGTGGGAATATTACACGATAGTTCAAATGCAAGATTTATTACAGGGCAAGCTCTCGGTGTGGGAATTAAGCCTGTAATGAGAGAGAATGGATTCATATTCGCCTCTCACGATACAGGAGCATTCTTCATAACTGGTGATGGAACAATAACAAAGGATACAACAAATACTGAAATAGATAGTATAATAGCAACATTTGGTGATGTTAAAAAATTACTTACGGATAGTATTATTACTCTTAGAGCTGAATTACAAAATGCGATTTCTGATTCATTATGGAATCGAACTGTCCCCCATGCTTATTTGGTAGCGTATGATTCAAGTCTTACTTTACCAGCAACGAAAGGTGTTTGGATAAGTATGCGAAATGTTGATGGAACATTTTTTAATAAAGTAGAATTAGATGGAGGTTTTGCTTCTACTGGTGATTCTCTATTATTACCTGT
>SDBU01002981.1_pt1 | contig 21976 bp, 14 predicted proteins | sample 2277071 | NCBI WGS metagenome assembly SDBU01 (sample SAMN10397929, study PRJNA504765) | marine sediment metagenome | isolation source: marine sediment core GS08_GC12, 126 cmbsf | place: Arctic Ocean: Gakkel Ridge, Loki's castle | collected 2008 | reverse complement strand
CGGAAAATGTCAGAGCCAATGGCAAGGCTACTGGCAAAGACCAAAGTAACACCCAATCAGATGACATGGGCAGCATTTGGCATCGCCCTGCTGTCTTTTGTCAGCTTTGTTCTTGGCAATAACATAATAGCCGGCCTCTTGGTCCAGCTATCATCGATTGTTGATGGTGCCGATGGCAGCCTGGCCCGTATGAAAGGTATAGCCTCGACGTTTGGGGGCTTCCTTGATTCTGTGCTTGACCGGTATGCTGATATCTTGATTTTGCTAGGGCTTACCTGGTGGTCTTGGTCCCATGAGACTTATCCGGAGGTCTGGCTGGCAGGCTTTTTGGCCATCGCCGGTACCATTTGCATCAGCTATACCAGGGCCCGCATTGATTCTGAGCATCGCCATCTCTTTGACAAAGGCTTCAAATCCCTGGCCTCACGTGATATCAGACTTTTCCTGATAATGCTCGGGGGAATCACCGGGCAAGCCTACTTCTGCCTCATTGTTATCGCCACTTTGACCAACCTGGTCGTTTTTTACAGGCTCATTTATCTCTACAGATACCTAAGGAAAGAAAGTAACCAGTCCTAGCCTGCTGCTTAGAGTAGCACTGACTCCGCAAGGTGAAATCTAGCTGCGTGATAATTCATCAAGGCGAAAATGGTTGATAGCCGAAAGCTCAGAAGGAAATTTCTTGGCAGTCTGCTCGGGGTGGCCCTGGGCGATGCTATCGGTGAGGCTATTGGCAACCTTGGCGGGGGTCTGATAGGAGCTACCGAGGATGAGACTGGGTCTCTAGTCGGTGTTTTACCTCTTATACGATATACTGATGACACCCACATGACTATTGGGGTCGCTGAGTCTCTCATCACATGCGGTGGTTTTGAAGGGCCTCATATGGCGGAACGATTTATCAGCAACTATTCTCAAGAGCCGTGGCGAGGCTATGCTCCCGGGCCACCACAGGTATTCAGGCGAATAAAGAGCGGGGAACCGTGGAACAGGGCAGCAGCTCATATATACCCTGGCGGCTCCTTCGGTAACGGGGCAGCTATGCGGGTAGCTCCGGTAGGTCTCTTCTTCTGGGATAGGCCAGCCGAGCTTGTCGAGAAAGCATATCAACAAAGTCGCATCACCCATTGCCATGTTTTAGGCACAGAGGGGGCAATCCTGCAAGCGATGTCGGTGGCACTAGCCGTTGCTGAGAATCAGAACGAGCCTCTTGACACGCAATCTTTCATATCCCAGCTTTCGGGCTTTGCCACGGAAGATGTATACCGCACCAAAATAGCCAAATTTGACACTCTACTGAAGAACCCCGGTGATAGACGGGCCGTGGTCAACCAGCTTGGTCATGGAGTTGAAGCGTTCAATTCTGTTCCCACTGCCATATTTACCTTCTTGGCCAATCCCCAGAGTTTTGCCTCAGCGGTGACTTATGCCGTCAGCTTAGGAGGAGACACCGATACTATAGCCTCGATGGCGGGAGCTATTTCTGGTGCCTATTTGGGGAGTGATGCCATTCCTGCTGGGTGGCTAAGACAACTGGAAAATCGAGACTACATATCAAGCCTTGCCGGTAAACTCTGGCAAGTTGCTTCAGGTAAAATGAGTAATTCAGAAGAATGAAGCTTTGGAAAAGGAGTTGAGACAATGAATATCCTGGTTACTGGAGGCTTAGGTGTCAACGGGGCGTGGATAGTGCGCCAGCTTCTGGATGAGGGGCATCAGCCGATAAGTTATTCCCGCCATGTAGATACCATGCTTGTCCCGGATATTGCTGACAAATTCGATATTGTCGTGGGTGACGTTTTAGACATTGCCAGTCTTATCCGCGTTCTGAAAGAGCATCAGGTAAAGCGCATAATACATATGTCGGCATTGATGCCTGGTCCAGCCCAGGCTAACCCGCTTATGGGTTTTCAGACCAATGCTTCGGGTACAGTTAATGTCCTGGAAGCAGCCAGGATTATGGAAGTAGAGAGGGTCGTTTTTGCCAGTTCCAAGGGGGTCTACGCTTCGTTTACTGGCGAATATGGTTATCCCACCTACAAGCCGGTAGACGAAGAATATCCACTGCGTCCTATTTCAACAATAGGAGTGTACGGGTCAACCAAGATCGCCAGTGAATTTATGGGAATTGTTTACAGCCACGCTTATGGGATAGAGTTCATTGCACTGCGCGCCGGTGGTATCTACGGCATTGGAAAGAGTGCCCGGCATGGCCGCATTGCTATATTCGGCAACATGATTGAGAATGCCATGGCTGGCGCCCCCAACAAGATTCCCGTTGGTGGTGATGAAAAAGATGACGTGATATATGTCAAAGATTATACCAATGCCGCTGTTTTGGCCTGTTTTGCCAAGAACCCTAAGCACCACATCTATAATATCGGCGCCGGCCAGGCCTATTCGCTGCGCGATTTTGCTAATGCCATCAAGAAGATTTACCCCGAGGCTGAATTCGATATAGGACCCGGGCGAGATTATATGAAGATGCCCGAAATATATTGCGTGATGAACTTTTCGAGAGCCAAAGAGGAGCTGGGTTATACACCTAAATTTTCTTTGGAGGACGGGGTCAGGGATTACGTGGAATCGATGATAAAGTTAAACATCGAACCCGTGTACAGACCCTGGTAGTTGGGTGTTAATGCCCCACCTCTATATCCCAAGCATTCTGGCAATCTCACGCCTTATCTCCAGTGGTACGTCAACCTTCTGGAATTTGTCTAGTTGAGTTAGAGGCCTGGTAGCGTCAATGCCAATCTTCGCCGTTTTGCCCGCAAAGTTGGAGTCCCGTTCCTTGGCGATGTCCCTCTTGATAATAACATCATCGAGAGTTGTGATGAGGGAGTGCCATTTGTCATTAAGTATCCAGAGTCAGTTGCCGCCCGTAGTCTCCTTAGAATCGTCGACAGATTACAAAAAGCGGTAGAAAATGGTGCATCGCCAAGGGTAGCATAAAGACCTAATCTGCCGTAAAATGCTAGGTAGTTGAACAATTCGACACTGGCTGCCTTCGGATTGAGCGAAATAATCGATTGAAGGGAGGTTTTACATGGCAAAGGTGATACCTTTACCAGATATAGACATTGAAGTTCCGGAGAAGGTGAATGTGGCCTGGGAAATTTGCGATAGACGGGTGGCAGAAGGTAAAGGCGATAGGGTCTTTCTATATTATGAAGATAGGCAGATAACCTACCGGGAACTGCAAAGGCTGCAAAACAGGATTGGAAACGCACTGAAGAGAATTGGTGTCTCCAGAGAAGACTGTGTCATGCTGAGGGCACCCAATAGCCCGGAACTTTTTGCTTTTCTGTTAGCCACGCTGAAGATTGGCGCCATAGCCGTGCCAACACAAACCATGTTCCGGGAGAGGGAGGTGGAGCACATAATCAATAACTCTGATGCGGTGCTCGCCTTCTCCGACCCGGAAAGGGTGGGGGCAATTGAAGCCGTCAGGAGCCGGTGCCCTACCTTAAAGCACGTTGTGGTACTGGGTAAAGCGGAGGGAGACCAGATTGCCTTCGAAGACTTTATCAAAGATGCCTCGGATGAGCTTGAGTGTGTGGACACTAATAGTGATGATGTAGCATTTGTCTTCTATACATCAGGGACTACCGGGGTGCCGAAGGGGGTGGCACGTGCCCATAAGGAACCGTATGCTTCCGGCATTCCCTGGTCGAGAACCCTGGCCGGAACCCCGGATGATATTTTTATGAACCCGGTGGAAATGGGTTTCACCTACTTTTTTGGCGCCCTGTCTGCCGTAACCTTTGCTGGCTGCCAGATGGTCCTGTATGAGGGAAGAGTAACTCCCGAGAGGGTCCTGGAGTACATCGAGAAATACCGGATAACAAAGCTGGCTACGGTGGCCAGTTTGTACCGGATGATTCTGGCCATTGAGGATTGTGAAAAGAAGTATGACCTCTCTTCCCTAAAGTGCCTGATAAGTGCTGGTGAACCGTTACCTCCCGATACCTACAAGGAGCTAAAGAGACGCTTTGGCGTTGAAACCTACGACTGTATAGGCTCAACCGAGTGTTATCCGTTTTGTAGCGAGAGGCCCGGTATTCCGGTTAAATTGGGGTCAATGGGCAAACCATATCGCGGGCTTCCCCTCGCCATTGTGGATGATGAGGGGAATTTCTGTCCGCCCAATCAGGTTGGTCACCTGGTTATCAAGGATGGTAGCCCACCACTGTTTGTTGAATACCGGAAAATGCCGGAGAAGTGGGCAGAAACCCACAGATACCCCGGCTGGTTTGATACTGGCGACCTCGCCTATGTCGATGAAGACGGGTACTTCTTCCATGCCGGCCGGTCGGATGACATGATTAAGTCCAGGGGTTATCTGGTTAGCCCCAAGGAGCTGGAAGAGACGATACTCGAGGTGCCCGAGACGCTTGAGGCGGCGGTAGTGGGGACACCAGACCCGGTAACGACACACCGGGTCAAAGCCTTTATCTCGCTGAAGCCCGGCTTTGAGGCTACACAGGAGCTTGCTGAGAAAATCAGGGAATATATTAAGGAAAGAATCGCAGCCTACAAAGTTCCCAAGGATATTGAGTTCGTGGATGAGCTACCCAAAACCGCAACCGGCAAAATCCTGAGGCGGGAATTGAGAGAGCTCGAGGAAAAAAGGTACAGTCGGGGGGAAATAGCCGGCTTCCGTTTTCGATAGTTGAAGTCAAGATAACGCTCGAATTACAGAAGACTAACATGCGTAGCTCCTCATAAGAACACTCTTTGATGGCAACTACAGGAGTAGAAATTGTCTTGCGGTGGATTAAGAAGTCGAATGGAGGCTAGAAAACATGGATAGGAAAGTAAGCATATCGGCGGTTCAGATTGGGCCCATGTCCGAAGATAAGCAGAAAAACGTTGAGGAAATATTGAGGCTAGCTGACGAGGCTATCAAGGAAAACCCTGACTTTGTTGTGTTTCCCGAAGTATGTACCACACCTTATTTCACCGTATGTCAGGAGCGCAAATTTTTCGACTGGGCTGAGCCGATACCGGGACCTACCACGGAACTGCTATCGGAGAAGGCAAAAAAAGGTAACTGCCATATTGTCGCCTCTATCTTTGAGAAGGGCGCTGTTGAAGGGGAGTACTATTGCAGTGCCTTTGTTATTGGTCCTGATGGTAAGTTGGTTACCGGCAGATTCCCTGACGGCTCTATGCTCTACTGCTATCGTAAGAACTATCTTGGGGATTTCCCGGCCCTGCCCATTAATGATGAGTACTACTGGAGGAGAGGGCCTGGTTATAACGTTTTCGCCACGGATAAGGGGAAAGCTGGCATATTGATATGCTATGACCGCTGGATTCCGGAAGGGTGGAGAGTTTTAACCCTTCTGGGAGCCGAGATTATATTCGTTCCCACCGCATCCTCCAGCTTTGTTCGTGACGCGTATACCAGGACATTGATGACCTGGGCTCAGCAGTTTCAGGTATTTGTGGTGAGCGCCAACCGAGGAGGCATTGAGACCGTTGAAAAACAAGATACCCCCTATTTCGGACTGAGCTGCATTGTCGGGCCTTACGGTAATCTGCTGGTCCAGGCGGGAGAGGCAAGAGGGCCGGAAATCATCACCGCTTCAATCGATATAGATGATGTCAGAGCGGCAAGAAGAGATTTTGGCATGTACAACGACCGGAGACCCGAGCTCTATTCAATATTATCCCGGACTATATACCCTTAATTGGTAAAGTGCTTTATCCCGCCAGGAACCCTCTGGCCGCTAATTCTTCGGCGATATCACTAAGCTCAAGCTCCTCAAGCCTCCTCTTCGTTTGAAGCCCGGTTTTTTTGTCCCAGCCCCTCAGTTGATAGTAATCGTCTTTCACCTTCTCAAACTTCTCCCGGTCAACCACCACGCCCTTCCTGCAGATTACCTCGCCCCCTTTTCCGGGGACAAGGCCATCAGGATTGCCGAATTCAGACCTTAATGGAACAGTGTAGTCTGTCTCTGGGATGGTATCGCCCTCTCTGCCTTTGTGCCTCTCCCTTACCAGTATCGCCCTCTGGAGATTAAAGACCCTCTCCCCTATCCGGCACATCCCTTCCTCATCTGCCGCCTTTCCGGTCACCGCCGCGAGAAGGTTACTTTCCACCGCAGGGTCCCCTATATGGTCATCGGAGCCCCTAACGTACCTCATCGGCCAGGAAAAATCACAGAGGATGAGGCACTCTTTGGCATATTCCCGATTCTGAATATTTCGCGCCGCCAGCGCCTTACCCTCATAAGTGGAGAAGTCAAAGGCAGTCTCATCGCCAAAAAACCTCTTGACGACGGCTCGAAGCACATCAGTGGAGACAAATGCCCCGTCAACCTGGTTATGCCAGTCCAGCCACTCATTCACCAGGAAGCTCACCTCGTGAAGCTGTTGATAAGGTATTCTGGGCTCAGTAGCGTAAAGAATGCCGGTCAATATATATAGCCTCGGGCCGTAAGGGTAAAAGTGCCCGGTTCGATAGATATCGTCCCTCAACTGCTCCTTGGTTTTTCCGCCGAGAATATCGGCGGCTCTGGCTGCTCCGTGAGCGACGATATCCCCAAAACCTTCCCTTAACGAGACCTTTCTCAGTAGACTCTCCATAAACTCAAGACTCCCCAGTTTCGAGAACGGCAGTCCAACGGTCTCCTCACTCAAAATCCCCGCTCGTATACACCTCCTGAGCCATACAATGAGCCCCTGAACGCTATTGGCATCGACTCCATACTCGTCGCAAAGCCTGACGGCATAGAAAGGGACGTCATTTTCTTCCCCATAGTATCTGGTGGCAAAGTCCAGATAAAGCATGGGGGGCTGGCACATGAATTTACCCTTCTTGCCATCTTCCGCCTGATAAACTGCCCGGGCACAACCGCTGATGCAACCCCAGCAGGCAGTCTTCTTCATTTTGGGATTGTTCTCTAAAAAGGGAGAGTGCAATCCGCAGGCGTATATCGTGGGCGCATCTCTCCTCAACTCCCGAACATATTTTCTCAGCTCTTCAAGCCTTCCGGGGTCGGCTACGGCTAATCTGCCGTTTCCTTTCACGGCAATCGCCTTTAACCTCTTGGAACCCATAACCGCACCAAAGCCGGCCGAACCGGCAGAGTCTTCAGCGGCAAGAACGATTGCCATGCTCCCCAGGTTCTCCCCGGCGGGGCCAATAGCGGCCACTCTGGTATCCCTTCCGTGGATACTCTTTAACAATTCCTGCGTATCTATCGTGCTTTTTCCCCAAACCAGAGAGGCATCTTTTATTTCAACATTCCCATTCTGGACCAAAAGATAAACCGGCTTCTCCGACCGGCCTTGAATCACAATCCCATCATAGCCGGCAAATTTAAGGGAGGAGCCCCAGCTTCCTCCCAGATTTGCATAGGAAAAGGTCTCGGGAATATTAATCGGGGACTTGCCGCAAATCTGCCATCTCGAACCCGCCAGACCGGTAAATCCGGCCAAGGGGCCGGTGATAAAGATTAATTTGTTCTCGGCATCAAAAGCTTTCGTTTCCGGTGGCACTTCATCCCAGTAAATCTTGGCCGCTATCCCTCTGCCTCCCAGAAACCGGTCAGCATAATCCGATGTGAGCGATTCACCAATATCTCTCCGCGATAAATCGACTCTAAGCAGTTTCCCGGCATATCCGTATTCTCCCACGAACTCGCTCCTCGACTCTCTCATTAATGCCAAGGCATTCTCGTACTGCCACCAGCTAGCATAAAAACGAAGTGGGCTCATATTATGCCGATTATCCCCAGCTTGTCAAGCTAATATACCCGTTCAGACCTTAGTGACACTGACCTGTTCAATTCAGCCAGTGGTCTTCAGCAGATTTAGCTACCAAAATAGAATGTCGCTCAGATGATAAAACACCCCGCCCCTTACTACGCTGCTTGGAGGTTCGAGTCCTCCGCAGCTCACCACCCACCTCCGAGTTCTTTACCGGTCTCCTTCACCTGGGCTGGTGTTGGCCCAAGAAGCCCGTCAAGGCGTTTGGCCAGAGGCCACAACTTGAGTGAAGAAACTCAGGGTGTCAAGACGCCAGGTCAACCGACACCCTGAGTTTACCATTGATTTCGGGGTGCTGTAGTCTCCTTCAAGCAGTTCGTTCCCAGTACTAATTTATTATGCAAACATTACTTCTGGGTCATTCACCTGCCAGACAGTAGAAGCTAGTATTGAGTATACTTGAATGGTGTCAGTAGGAGTTGTACCATGCCAATAGCAATTGACGGAAAAACTTACTACAGAACGGCTGAGGTTTGCCGAATAGTCGGCATAAGTAGGAGCACCTTTTTCCGATGGCTGAGGGAGGGGTCATTTCCCGATGTAAAAACTGTGGACAGAAGGGGGTGGAGGCTGTTTACTGACGACGACTTAGCCAGATTGAAGGCCGAGGTAAATCAAGTAAGACCCAATACTTCAGAAAACGAGGGGGGACTAAAGCAGGTCTGGAAATAGCTCCAAGTAGGAGCTATCCCTGCTGTAAGGTGGATGATGGGTATGCTGTGGCTATCAAAACGCAAGCGTTTCCTTTTTGGTTTAGCTGTTGCGGCCACTATTGGCGCCGTATTCTGTTTGGCTTTCTATGCTAATTTGCTTTACAGCGTGCAGCGACAAAGTAGTGACTTCCTTTTCCGGGCGGCAGACCTGCAACAGAGCAGCAAACCGGAGAAGAGAATCGTAATCGTTGGCATCGACGATAAAAGCCTGGAACAATTAGGGCATTTCTCGCTGTGGCCACGGTCTCACCACACTCAGCTGATAGACGCACTGGCTGATGCCAAAGCCAGGGTGGTCGTCTTTGATATTCTTTTTGCTGAGCCAGCGCCCGGTGACCAAGAGCTGGCTGCGTCGATTAGAAACGCCGGAAATGTGGTCCTGCCGGTGATACACACACCAGCAGTGAACGATTCTACGGTGACCCCGCAGAAAGTCCAGGCCAGAAGATTTCTTAGGCCGTTGGTGGTCTTTGAGGAGGGAGCCGCTGCCCTGGGACACGCCAATGTTGTCCCCGATGCCGACGGGGTGGTGAGAAGGCTACCCCTCGCTATCCGTAATGGCGACAGCTATGAGCCAGCATTAGCGCTGGCGGCGGTTGCGGGATACCTTCGGCGCCCGGAAGTGATAGAATCTCCTGCTGCAGGCAACGTGTTACCCTTTGCTGGCCGGTCTATTCCGGTTAGCGACCATAACGAAATGCTGATTAACTATATTGGTAGTCCCCAAGGGACCGGAGGAACAGTAAGTTTCCCGACCGTATCCTTTGTCGACGTGCTAAATGGTAAGACTCCTCCCGCCCTTTTTCAGGACAAGCTAGTAATTGTCGGGGCCATGGCCAGCGGACTTGGGGACACCTTCTGGACACCGATGGGGCGGATGATGAGCGGTGTCGAGATACACGCCAGTGCCAGTCATACCATTCTGACGGGTAACTTTCTCAAGCCAGCCCCTTCCTCGGTTACTATTGCGTCGATGCTGGCATTAGCGCTTCTTGGTGGGCTGGCCGTGCTACGCCTCCGAGTGCTGTGGGCAAGCTTACTAACGCTTCTCCTTGGCATTGTCTACTTTCTTGCTGCCTTCTCTTTCTTTGACAACGGCATGGTGCTAAACATGCTGTACCCACCCCTGACTCTCGCTGGCACATTCGTCGGGGTGAACCTTTACAATGTTACCTCCGAGCGGTCGGAAAAAAGGGAAATAACCAAAACCTTCGGCCGTTATGTTTCCCCATCAGTGGTGACCAGTATTCTGGCCACACTGGGAGAAGGGGAGTTGAAGTTGGGCGGCGAGGAGTGCGAAGTGACGGCAGCGTTTGCCGATGTCCGCGGTTTTACCAGTGTCTCGGAGAAGATACCACCAGAAGAGTTGGTCAGGGCGTTGAACACTTACCTCTCCATAATTATCACCGCCGTTCTAAAATATGACGGCATGATAAACAAATTTGGCGGAGATAGCGTTATGGCCATTTGGAATGTGCCAATAGAGAATAAAGGGCACGCTTTGTCAGCCATTAAAGCAGCCATCTACGCTCAGCGTGCCATTGCAGAGTGGCAGGAGAAAGAAACGACCCTGCCCAAGATGGAATTTGGCATCGGTATCAATACGGGCGAAGCAGTAGCCGGCAATATGGGTTCCGAAGACCGCCTGGAGTATTCTGTGATTGGCGATACGGTGAATACTGCCGCCAGGCTAGCCAGTGCTGCCCCCGGTGGTAAGGTATGGATCGGGGCTAATACCTTCAAGCAGGCAAAAGACGACGTCACGACAAAGCCGTTAGACCCGCTAACCGTAAAAGGAAAGCGGGAACCAGTTGAAGCGTACGAGGTAGTGGGTATCCAGAATTGGCAGATTGACGACCCGGGGGAATAAAATCCAATAAATTCGTAGAAAAAGTGTAACAAATCATGGGCTTCATTCGTAATATATTTAGAGAGGAAAATAAGGCTCAAGAAGCCGTCAGGACGGTAACCGCCGACCAGTCGGAAAGCGTGAGGTTAATAAAAAGAGCCGCTGGCGGTGACTTTGAAGCCTTTGGCGAACTTTACAGTATCTATCTGGACCGCATCTACCGATACGTTTTTTATCAGATTATGGATAAGATGACCGCAGAGGACGTTACCGAGGAGGTGTTCCTCAAAGCCTGGAAGGCAATTGGCTCTTGCCGGGATAAGGAGGAGACATTTTCGTCATGGCTCTATCGCATCGCCCATAACCAGGTAATTGATAATCTCCGCAGCCAGCGAAAACATCTCTCAATAGATATGGAAAGCTTAGCTGAAGTTGGTGGTCCGGAACTGGAGGCGGAGGAAAAGCTAGAGCGGCAAGAGTTACTAGGCACGATATCTGACCTGCCTCAGAACCAGAAGCAGGTCATCATTCTGAAATTTATTGAGGGTCTAGACAACCGTGAGATTGGACGGATTATGGGAAAGAGCCAGGGAGCCATCAGAGTATTGCAAATGCGAGCCCTGGCTACGCTTCGGCAGAAACTAGGCGAAGAGAAATAGGGAAATGCGAACTGACCTAATAAAGATTCTAGACGAGTGTATGGCACGGATAGGTACGGGCGAGGCCGTCGAGACCTGTCTGGCGGAATACCCAAAGGTGCGGGGACAGCTAGAGCCGCTGTTGCGTACCGCGCTGTCTATCTCGGCCATCCCCAGAGTATCGCCGTCAGACAAGTTCAGGAAAATATCAAAGGCTCGTTTGATGACGCGGCTGCGCCAGGAGGCGATGCAAGCCGAGGCGGTGAAATCATCCCGAACAGTGCCTCAGCCCAACGGGCTGGCTGTAGCCTGGGAAAGGTTACTGCAGCCGATTATCGGAGCGAGAAGGGTGGCCATTCCAGTAACAATTGCTTTATTCCTGGCACTGGTGGCGACTGCTTTTCTACCCGCTGTGCTCAATGGTCCATCACCACCTCCGGCTCTAGCCGCCCAGTGCACGGTCAGTGTACTCCGGGGCAGTGTTGAGGTTCAGAATCCAGGAGCGGATAGCTGGCAACAGGGTATCGACGGCATGACCTTAGCGGTGGGCACCCGGGTAAAGACAGCGCCGGATGCACACGCGCTGCTCACCTTTTTCGAGGGCAGTACCATCAAACTTGAGCCCAGTACCGATGTGGAAATTTATCAGCTTGAATATACTGAAGAACAATCCACCACCATTGTTCTGAAGCAATGGATGGGCCGGACCTGGAGTCGCGTGACCAAAATGGCCGACCCGGGTTCACATTATGAGATTGAGACACCATCAGCGGTGGCTATAGTGCGGGGAACACTGTTTGCCACCGAGGTGGAGGAAACAGGACTCACCAGAGTAACGACGACTGAAGGACTGGTCAGCGTAATAGCCCAGGGTGAAGAGGTGGAACTGCCAGCCAATCAGCAAAGCGAGGTAGAAGCTGGGGCCCCTCCATCTCAACCCGCAACCACACCTACTGCCGAAAGTGAACTGGTTATCACCATTGATATGCCGGCTGTCGGCTCGGTACAGGATGTGACCGGGTCAAGCACGGGCTACTTACCAAGCGGCCTGGGATTTAATCAGATCCCGGGTTCACAATCCTCGTCACCGGCTGAGGGCACACAGGTGATAACCATCCCACAACCTGCGAGCGGTGAATATCTTGTTGTCCTGCGGTACGTTGCTGACGGGACAGCCCACTATAACATTGAGGGGAGCTCTGAGGAAGGAGCAACATATCAATACTCCGGCACGCATGAAGCAACAGAGGGAAGCACCTGGTTGATACGCATCAACATACAGGTGGAGAATGGTCTGCTTTATTACAACTCAGTGAGCGCGATAGAACCGCTCGGAGATGACGAGGCACCAGAGAATATAGTGTTGACTGAGCCAATCCAGCCACCGGGACAAGGCCAGGGCGGTAGCCAGGGCCAGGGCGGTGGTCAAGGCCAGGGCGGTAGCCAGGGTCAGGGCGGTAGCCAGGGTCAGGGCGGTAGCCAGGGTCAGGGCGGTAGCCAGGGCCAGGGCGGTAGCCAGGGTCAGGGCGGTAGCCAGGGCCAGGACGGTAGCCAGGGCCAGGGCGGTAGCCAGGACCAGGGCGGTAGCCAGGGCCAGGACGGTAGCCAAGGCAAGGGCGGTGACCAGGGTAAAGGCAGTGACCAAGGCAAGGGCAGTGACCAGGGCAAGGGCAGTGACCAGGGCAAGGGCGGTGGCCAGGATAAAGGCGGTGGCCAGGATAAAGGCGGTGGCCAGGATAAAGGCGGTGGCCAGGATAAAGGCGGTGGCCAGGATAATGGCGGTGGCCAGGATAATGGCGATGGCCAGGATAATGGACAAGGCGGTGGACATGGAAAGAATGCTTAATGCCGGAGAACGCACGGAGACAGCAGTTTTGGCTGAGCTTGGTGACCGGGAGACCAAGACCAGGCTAGACCTTCTCTGCGAGGTTGGCAAAAAAGTCGGCTCAGTCTCACAACTAACACAACTGGTAGAACAGGTCACCCAGATGACTCAGCGCACGCTGAACGCTTCAGCTTCATCGGTGCTCCTGCTCGACGACCAAGAGCGAGAACTCCTCTTCGAGGTTGCTGAAGGCCAAGCGCGAAGACAGTTGAGACAGGCAAGACTAAGTGCCCAATGTGGTATTGCCGGCTGGGTTGCCCGTCATGGTGAGCCGTTAATCGTCAATGATGTCAGCAAGGATAAGCGTTTTGACAAAGGTGTCGATGCTACTACTGGTTTCGTCACCAAGTCCATAATGTGTGCCCCACTGGTGGTACACCGCAAGATTATCGGTGTTATTGAAGTGCTCAACAAAGTGGATGGGAGCGACTTCAGTGGGCAGGACTTGGAAGTCCTGGTATCAGTGGCCGCCACCGCAGCCATGGCAATTGAAAACACCAAACTACACCAAACAGTACTGAACGCATATAAGAGTATGATTAAGGCGCTGGTAGCCACCATTGATGCTAAAGACCCCCATACTCGTGGGCACTCGCAGCGAGTAACGGAATATGCTCTGCTGGGAGCAACCGCACTCTCGCTTTCACGGGAGGAGCTAGAAGTTCTCGAGTATGCGGCTATCCTCCATGACATGGGTAAGATAGGGATTGATGAGCGCATATTGACTAATCCTGGGCGGTTGACCTCCGAGGAATGGGGCATAATACGCCGGCATCCCCTGACCGGGGCTAACATATTGAAGGACATCCCTTTTCTGGAAAGAGCAAGAAGGCTTGTCCTCCATCACCATGAGAGGTATGACGGTAACGGATATCCCCACGGGTTAAAGGGTGAGGATATACCTATCGGTGCTCGACTGCTCGCGGTCGCCGATGCTTACGAGGCAATGACCTCACCACGTCCTTACCGGGAAAGGACGTTAACCCATAAGGAAGCTCTGGAGGAGTTGGAGCGCAATATAGGCACGCAATTTGACCCGGATGTGGTTGAGAGCTTCGTCGATATCATGAAGAAGAATTCACTGGTAGAGGCAGGAGTGGCATAGTCACCACAGCAGAGCTACCTGCCTTCCCAGCCTGGCGAAAGGTCAAAGATGGGCGACAACGGACATCAAGAAATCACCGGGGAAAAGAAGAGGAGATTAGCTATCTTCATCGTGGATAGCCAGCCTCTTTATCGCCAGGCCATCCGCCAGGCGCTCCCGGAGGACATGGAGGTAGTGGGGGAGTCAGACCTCAATCCTGACATATGGAGCGTTATCGAGAGTCTTTTGCCGGATATAGCACTGGTCGATGTTGGTCTGCCGTCACTAAGCGGGTTTGAAATCGCCCGCCAGATTGCTACTCGCTGCCCGGGGGTAGCCGTGGTGATGCTTACTCCCAGTCTCGATGACGACCATCTCTTCCAGGCCATCAAATCAGGGGCCGTTGCCCTTTTAGGCAAAGACACTAGTGCCGATAACCTGGTTAGCCTTCTCAGCAGGGTGGGGCAGGGAGAGTACCCCATAAATGAGACCTTGCTCAGCCGACCGAGTACCGCCAAGAAGGTACTGCAATTATTTCACAGCCTCTCTCTGATGGGCAGGGACGTAGAAACTTTAATGACACACCTCAGCCCACGGGAGACGGAAATACTGAAGTACATTGCTGAGGGCAATTCGAACAAGCGTATTGCCTACGTCCTCGGCATTGGCGAGCAGACCACCAAGAACCACATTACCTCTATCATGCGCAAGCTAAATGCCAACGACCGCACTCACGCCGTGGTACTCGCCATGCGCCGGGGATGGCTTAAGATAGAAGAGGCTTCAGACGTACCAGAGCGAGAAGAACTGGTCATCTACCGATAGAACTATTTAAGGTCGCACCTCTACGCGTCGATACCACCGTTGCCACAACCCGGCAAAGGGCCCTCTGACAAAGACAACCCTGCCACCTAAAGTGTCCCTATCCTGACATCGACTACCGCCAGCTTGCCGCTACGTACCTGGTCCAGGGCTTCCCGCAGGGCAGGCTTGATTTCAGCAGGGTCTGTCACCATTCGGCCATAGCCATGAGCCGCCTGGGCAATTAAGGCGTAATCGGGCGGCGAGACAATATCCAAACCCACCTCGGCTGCCATCTTTTCCCAGAAACCATTCTCACCGTACAGAACTCTCAGGTTCCGTTTCAGAGCATTATACCCTTCATTGTTATAGATGACGCACAGGTACGGGGCACGATAAACGCTAGCCCCCCAGAAGGCTGCCACCGGGCAGCCTTCGAGGAAGGAGCCGTCGGCCACCAGGCAAACTACCGTCCTATCCCGGGCGGCCAGTTTGGCTCCCAGTGCTGCCCCCAGTCCCCACCCCAAGCCGGAAGCACCCGAACCAAATAGCGTCCCCGGCTTGGTGCGGTACACCTGGCGTAACACGAACGGCGAGCTGGTGGCTGTCTCGTTCAGGATAATGGTATCTTCGTCTACCAGCTCCCCGATACAGTGGCTAAGCCATTCCGGCGAGATTGGACTACGCTGAGCTTTGCTCACCGCCAAATCCCGCCACTCGGCTTGTAGATTCTGGTGTTCACTCTCTAGTTGCCGAAACCGCGCCTGAAGCTGGGCCTGTTGCCCTGGCGTCACTCTCTGGCGGATTATGTCGGTCAGAGCGGGGATTGCTTTGCTTGAGTCCGCCTCAATAGAGACATCTATAGGGAAGCCCCACATCGGCATGTCCTGCTTAATTGGGTCAATATCGATCTGGATGATGTTAGCCTCGGGTTTAGGTCTAGTTTCGATGGGGAGATACGGCATATCATGGTCAATAACCAGGATAACATCGGCCTCCTTGAGGTACGGGCCAGGACTAATACCGCGACAAAGGGGATGGCTGGTAGGAAAGTTCATCTTAAAGTGGGAAGTTATTACCCGGGCACCCAGGGTTTCCGCTAATGCTACCAGGGATGCCACCGACTGAGTATTCCTGCCTGAGTAACCAGTGATTATGAGCGGCTCCTTCGCCTGTATCAGTAGCCCGGCTACCTTCTCCAGAGCGTCAGTATCGGCCTGCGGGGTAAGCGCCGCTGAATACCGGGCCGGGTCGGGAATTTGTACCTTCTCGACCCTCTCCATAAGCACCTCCGGAGGTAGCATAAGGTACACCGGCCCGCATGGTTCGGTGGCGGCAACCTGGAAGGCCCGCTGCACCACGTGGTGGACATTCTCCTTGTAGCGCAGCTCATAGTCCCATTTGACGTAACCACGCACTGTGCCAGCCTGGTCAAACTGGTCCTGCCACCACATGACCGGGCGGAAGCGTCCCCCCACCTTCTCCCCCTCAAAAATAGACGGCGACCGCCCGGCACACAATATGACACCAATCCGCGCCCGCTGAGCATTATGCAGCGCCCCACCTATCTGCTGCGTGCCCACATCTACATGCACCATCACCACCTGGGGCCGGCCGGTGAGCAGGAAATACCCGTGTGCAGCCGCCATTGCCACCTGCTCGTGGACACAAAGTACTACCTCCGGCGCCCGCTTACCGAGTGTCTTTAACTTGGCCACCGCTTCCAGAACAGGCGCGGTGTCCGTCCCCGGGTTCGAGAAAATATAGTCCACGCCATTGGCATTCAGCAGCTCTACGAAAGCTTCCGCTACGGTATCTACCGGTACCCATTTCGTCATCGCCAATTGCCTCCTCAGAGATTCCGTATCAGGCTCACCCCCCTCACAACATTTGCCCCAGCTTAAATCGTTTTCTCACCATATTCACCACCAGCCTTGCCCCCTGAGCGCAGGATGGTGCTCCTTCCCAGCCAAATGGCTTCGCCCCATCCCCGGCCAGGAATAGGTTGGGCACCGGTGTCTCCTGGGGCATGTCATACCCCATCCAGCTGCGCAGGCCCGGGAAGTCGTCATCAATGTCCCTCAGGTCCATCCTGAGGACTCTACCATACTTATCGAAATCGGGAAAGACCATCCTGATATCTTCCAGGTTCAGTCTGGCCTCTTCCTCCTTATCTATATGGTGCCGGGAGGAGGCGGGAGTCCCCCAGGCAACCATCAGGTGCTGGCCCGGAGGAGCCAGCTCAGGGCAATGATTGGTCAGCGGTGCCACAATGACAATTCTCTGGGCACCACTGATCATGCAGGCACCCGGGGCATCAGTCAAAGGTCTATCACTGGTGACCAGGGTAGCCACGATGGGAGCCGTCAAGAGGCCATCAACCCGCTTGAGATAATCGGCATCAAAGTGGCCCCGGTCGGTCAGTTTTATGGTCTCTTTGTGGCCAATATCGCTGATGAGCACACCGGTGGCCACCTCGACCTGGCAGCCGTCCTTATTGACGACCACTCCGGTAACCTTTCCCTGTTGAATGATAATCTGCTCCACCGGGCAGCCAGTCCAGACGTCCCCGCCCCTCGACTTCACCACCGCTCCCAGAGAGTTGGCCAGCTCCGTGTTGCCCCGCGGCGCAATCCCGGCATGCCGCAGTCCGCCCTGGCCGCTGCTGGACACGTAGGCGAAAAAGTGTGACACCGGGTATTCATAATCGTTCACCGTGGTATAGGAGGAGGTAATAGTGTGGAATACCTGTAAGACCCGCTCGTCATCCGTGTACTGCTTCAACCAGTCCCTGACCGAAAGCAGGTTGCTGGGGTCGATGCTGGCTCTGTCCCGGCTGAATGCCCCGGTTATCTTTTCGGTAACCGCTTGCCGTGCCAGATGTCCCATTATCTTCGCCTTGTCCGCCCCGATTTTATCCAGTATGGCGAGTAGCGCCCTGATTTGTCCCTTCTCCGGTAGTTGATGCCACTCGCCCTCTATCCAGATGGAGGGGGGGCCCAATTCGCGGAGTTCTAAGGGAACGCCGACCTCCTTAAAAGTTTCTGCCAGCGGCCCTTCTCTGGTGGGCAGTACTACCGCCCCGACAGGTGTTTTGAAACCCTCCTGCTCAATGGTAGAGAACCGGCCTCCCAAACGCTCCAGTGCCTCCACCAAGAGTACTTTGTAGCCGTAGCGCGCTAGGAGCGCCGCCGAGCATAATCCCCCAACGCCAGAGCCAGCAACTACCACCTCATACTTATTGTTTCCCAATTCGATTACCTCCTTCAGACTAGATGTCCGATATCTTTCCCTCTTTTTTCAGCTTCTCAGTGATGTCAGCCTGCAACGCTTTCTTGTCCACTTTGAGCATGGCACCTCCGCCGGCGACAAAAGGAAGCTCGGTGACCAGTTCCAGCCTTTCTGGCAATTTGAAAGATGCCAGTCCCTTCGACTTCAAGAAAGCAGACATTTCATCTAAGGTTAACCTCTCACCCGTCTTGGGGACGACGTAGGCACAGACCCGCTCCCCCATCAGCGGGTCCGGCATCGCCACCACCGCCACACTGGATATCTTGGGGTGGGTATAGAGTATACCTTCCGTCTCACCGGGAAAAATGTTCTGCCCGGCGCGGATAATCAGGTCTTTGATGCGTCCCACAATCACCAGATTGCCGTCTTTATCCCATTTACCCTGGTCGCCGGTCCTGACCCAGCCCCCATCCAGGAACAGCTCCTGATTACGCTTGGGGTCGCGGTAGAAGCCGGGGGCAATGGTAGGGCCGCGAAAACATATCTCGCCAACTTCTCCCTCAGGAACTTCCCGGCTCTCTTCATCCACCAGTCTGACTTCATTTCCTGGTTTGGGCTTGCCCACGGTAAGCACCCTCTGCTCAAATGGGGCGTCCAGGGGACTAAAGGTAGCATTGCCACCGATTTCGGCTGCGCCAAGGGTATTAACTATCGGGCAGCCAAACTTTCTCTCTGCCTCCCGGGCTACCCCATAGGAGAGGGCGCTGCCCGTGGTGACGATGAACCGCACCGAGCTGACATCATATTTATCGAAGTTAGGCACGTTCAACATCATCCCCACCTGGGCCGATGTCGCCCCGAAGACAGTCACTCTCTCTTTCTCGATTAGCCTGAGTGCCGCTTCTGGTTCCCAGAGTTCCAGCATGGCAATCTTGGCCCCGACCATTGGCGCCTGAAAGAAACCTGGATTGTTCGGGCCGGCAACCGCCGGGCTGATGACCGCGGTGACATCATCTACGGTGAACTTCGCTACCTCAACCCATACCTGGGACTGGTATACCCGGTGGCAGAGGGCCTGCTCTAACAACTTGGGGGCTCCGGTACTGCCCGTGGTAATGTGTATGTAGAAAAGCTCGTTATATTTGAGCCTTCGCGTTTCGAGTAGCTCCGGCGGGTACTTCTCTTCCAGGGGGGTCTCCATCATCTTTTTCAGGGAGATTGCTCCCGGAGGCACCTCCTCGCCAGCAACGATAATATGTCTTAGGCTACCCAGATTCGGACGGAGTTCTTCTATCATCTGGAAGTGGTCAAAGCCCCTTAGTTTCCAGGGGATAAAGACCGCCACCATGTCCACCATCTGGGCAAATTCCTTGACCTCCTGGTGCCGGTACGAGCGCATTATCGGCAGATTGAGAATGCCTGCCTTCTCCAGTGCCGTGCGCAGCAGAAGATACTCGACAGACATTGGCATCTGCATCATGACCACTTCGTCCCGCTCGATACCCAGCTCCACCAGGCCCAGGGCGATGCGGTCTATCGCCCGCTTGGCCTCTGCCCAGGTTAACCTGGTCTTGGAGTCGACGATGGCCTCTTTATCCGGGTACAAACTGGCATTTCGGTCCCAAAAGTGGGAGAAGGTTACCGGTTTCCAGTAACCCCTCCTGGTGTATTCCTCAGTCAGCTCCGGGGTGTATTGCTCTGGAATCATGACCATTCTCCTCTGGCTGGATTCAGGCTTTGTCCCTCACATCTGAATCGGTAGTGCCTTAGCCAAGCGGGAGTCGTATTTGCCTTGATTAAAAACCAAGCTGGTCCAGTTGCGCCAGGCCTTCCTTTATCTGTTCGCTATCCATTGTCCGGTATCCCGGCATGCCTAGCTCTTTTTTGACACTCGACCACAGCTCGGCGAACTCCACACTCTCCGGGCTCACTTTTATCCCTTGTTTCGCCGCTCGGTCAAGGGCCTTATCCCAGGCGTCGATATATGGTTGCAGCAATCTCAAGTTATACTCCTGCCGGGCATCATCATCTGCCGTCCATACCCCTTTCTCCTTGAGATATTTTATGCTCCCATCGTGAATGGGACAGGCGGAGTAGTCCAGCAGCCTTCGGAAAGTCTCTAGATTGATCTCGTCAAGTGACGGGGCTTTATGCTGATATAAGTCGCAGTTTTCGTCGAACCACTTGACCAACTGATATGCCAGTTCTGTGGGTAGGCCGGCACGAGCTAGAAGCATCTGGTAGCCCAACATCGTGGTCACGCCCCAGATTTCCTTGACCCCCGTGTGTGGCGCCGGTCCCAACACGGTCAGGGGGAACCTCTCTTTGAATCTTTCCGCTCCCTCCGGGTCTTCGTCCACCGGCAGTTCCAGGAAGCGTATTCCGTGCCGCCCGGAGGCAGCGTCAAGAGTAACGGGAGACGTGGGCGAGGCAAAAGCAAGGTCAGCCTTCCCCTGCGGCACGGCCCGTACGCTGGCCGCGGCACCACCGAAAGGAATAAGTTTTACCTTCCACTCCCCTGTTTTGGCGTCTTTAAGGCCAAGCCAGTCCAGCAGAGCCAACGTCTCAGCGCTCAAGGTAACCCTGGTTTCCGGGCCGATGTCATAGATAGTTTTTATCGGGCCATCCGCTCTTACCATAAAGCCCGAAGCTGAAATCGAAGTAGCCATAATTACTCTTGCTGGGAAAGGGCCACCATCGGGTACTCTCTGTTCCGGTCGATAACACTCCATATTCCTCATTGTCGGCATGGAGGCTGCCAGCAAATCGATGGTGCCCTCCCGCAGCCACCGGAACAACAGCGCCGTGCCGGCTCCAGGCATTACTCTTACCGTCATTCCGGTGTTCAGCTCTAATTCTGTTGCCCAAGCACCGGTTCGCATATACTGCCCGCTCCCAACGCTTCGGGTCCCGATGCTCAGGCTCTCGGGCCACCCAGAAGCCCCGGGCACCGGCGCTGGTACTGGCCTGGCACAGGCAGCAAAAGTAACCACGGATAATGCCAGGGTTGCTGCCAGGAAAACCAGTAGTGCTTCCTTTTTCATTGACTTATCGCCCAAGATTCAATAATTCCCGCTCGGCAGCATGGACACATCCTGACAATGGATACTCTAGGTCGCTGAACCGTCTTTGTCAAGAGCCAACACCAGACCGACCTCCAGTCTTTCACCGCGAAAGGAGCAGATTTCTCAGGTTAAAGAGTGCGTGCTGGGTTGCTCTTCTTACTTGCTGCTGTGGTCTTCCTAAGAGGCTTTGTACTACGCTTTGTCCACCATGCTCGGTGTCAATGGCGATAAATACCTTACCTATCATCGTATCGCCAGATGGCTCGCTAGAGATGTCTATGCCGATACCAATATCAGCGGCAAGTTTAGCACGTACGAAAGATGCCATAATGGCCGTGATTTCCGCACTATCTCTCCCAGATAGAAGTCCTGGCTCGATTCCCAGAATAGTCTTAGCATTTTCCGCGGTAGCGATGATGCCGCCCTTAAAGTAACGGGAACTCTCCGGGGCACTGGCCAGCGTGTTGCACAGAAAACCACCGGTAAAGGACTCGGCAACGGCCAGCGTCAGGCTTTTGCTGGTAAGTAATTGACCCACGACTCCTTCCAACGTCTCATCATCCACCCCCCAGATATAATCCCCCAGAATTTCCCGGATGTCATTTTCCCGTGCTGAAACCATTGTCCTGGCTGCTTCTTTCTCCGATGCTTTTACCGTAATGCGCAGGTGTATCCCATCCGGCTTGGCATATGTCGCCACCGTGGGATTGGTTACGGAAAGGAAAGGAGTCACCAACTCATCCACTTTGGCCTCGGATAAGCCCCAGGTCTTGATGGTCCGAGATAAAATGACGGCACCACTCCTTCTCTCCAGCCGGGGAGACACCTCACTTTGCCACATGGGCTGCATCTCGCCCGGGGGGCCGGGTAAAGCTACAATTATCCGTCCTTCTTTCTCTACCCACCAGCCCGGGGCCGTCCCCAGAGG
>SDBU01002980.1_pt1 | contig 21979 bp, 43 predicted proteins | sample 2277071 | NCBI WGS metagenome assembly SDBU01 (sample SAMN10397929, study PRJNA504765) | marine sediment metagenome | isolation source: marine sediment core GS08_GC12, 126 cmbsf | place: Arctic Ocean: Gakkel Ridge, Loki's castle | collected 2008 | reverse complement strand
GAAAATTAATTGATGCATCTTATGAACGTGCAGAAGATGAATTATATTATAATTGGAAAGTGGTTTTTAGAGGTGTACAGTAATGGCTGAATGTGAGATTTATAGATTTAAGGCTTTAGGTATAACCAGTACAAAAAAACCTTTTAATACTCATTTATGGTGGGAAATGTCTAATGGTGATCTCTTGTTAGTTGATTCTACATCACAAACAGATTTATTGATTTCAGATGACAAAGGAGCAAATTGGAATACTGTTTCTACAGGAAGTTTTTCAGGTGGAAAAATTACGAGAACTCAGAATATTCAAATGGGTTGGCAAGATAGAGATGATGATAAAATATGGTTTGTAGATTGTGATAATGACGGAGTAGATAATACTTTTACGGTTTGGTATTTAACAATCTCTACCTATATTTTAACAGAGGTAGATGATAAGGTAGAAACTACTGCTATATATGTATATGATATTAATAAAAGAGATGGAAAGATTGAAGTTGTGTTAAGAGAAGTGAACTTTGATAATCATAGGATTCGTTTTTATGATGTAGATCAATCCCCTTTTACTGAAACTTATAGTGTCAATCTGAACACACCATGGGCTTTAACGACAATGGTTGTTATAGGAACTACCAGTTATGGTGTATTGGATCATAGCACAAATTTACGATATTTAACTTTTGATGGTACAATTGTGCAATTAAAAGTTGTAAAATTAAATTATTCTTTACCTGCTTCTATGAATCAATGGGGACATGCCTATGATAATATAGATAATTTATATTTTTCTGGTGTGAGAGACGCTGATGGGTTAACTTATCTTATTAAGTATAACATCTCTGGAAATGTAATAAGTGCGGGAGCAGAATATAATATTGCCCTGATGTTAGATCGTAATAATATAGGGACAATTCCCAATGAATCAGAGAAAGCTTTTGGAATATCAAATGAGATTGTCTATGAAATAACAACCAGGAAAGGGGGTATATTACAATTACAAGATTGCTCAGCTATAACCGATGCAAATATTATCGCCATAACAGATACACTTTTCATGAATTTTGATGGTGATATGTTCGAATATACTAATATAACTTCCGATATTAATCATTTGAAGGTTACAGAGGAATTGGGTACCTTATCATATGCTGATATGGATATTAGAGAGACAACATTAGGTCATTTTAGTGCTGGGGATATTATAAAGATATATGATTCTGATACAGTATTGTCCTGGCGTGGACGGATTCTCTATCCAGAAATGGTTTTAGAAGGAACTGAAGTTATAGGCAAATATGTAATATTAGGTGTAGATTCAATATTTGATAATATTTATAGAAAGAATTTTACAACTGTAAGGTCCTCTGATTATATAGTAAAAAATATAATTGATAATGCTTTATCGAGGCTCTTCAGTTATGATGTTGAAATAGATGATTTCTCAGCACTTACCTTCAAGTATGACCAAAAGAGTAAGGCACGTAAAACTCTGAAGTATATGGCAATGTTGGAAAGGGCGGTCTTACATTATAAACCCGATGGCGAACTTTTCTTCAATAAATATAATAATTTATCACCAAATCCACAAATATACCCTGCAACGTACGACTTCGAGGATGAGACTGTCGGCACGAGTGGAACGGATATAGGTTTTATAGATACAAACAACACGGATTCTGTTGAGATTGTATCTGATTATTTAGAACATAGAAAGGTAATATATTTTATTGATACTAATGGTGGGAATTTCCACAATACATTTACACCTCAAACCGATGGAACCATTGAATATTGGTGTAATAATGCGTCTGCTCAAGATTGGTATATCATACTCAGACGTAGTTCTGATGACGGAGACCTTGTATATGTAAGATATACATCTAAAACAAATATTGCACTTACCTCCGGGGATGGTGTAGGTGGTAATACTATTACCAATGTTGTTGTTGTTGCTGATGCATGGGTTCATATAAGGATATTATTTGATTGTGCTACTGATAAGTGGAGTTGTTGGGTTAACGGGGTTTTAGAACTTGATGACCAGAATTTTATATTAGATAGAACAGCTACCACAATATACAAACTTAGAATTAATAGAGCCGATGCCTTTGAGGGTTATTTAGATGCCATTGGTTATAGTTGGGATCCAGCCTATAATGTTGGAGATAATTTAAATGCTTGGACACAAGCAACAAGTTATGTTAAGATTACACATTATACTCCCGCAGGAAATAGGCATATAACAAGAGCACCCGTTATTGGTGCTAATAATGATTTAGGACAAGTCTATTATGTTGGTAGTGCATCGGAAAGTGAGGAACACCGATTTGGTATTAATGAATTACAACCTTGGCGAGACCCTGAAATAACAAATTATACCGAAGCAAAACAACTTGGGGACAATTTACAAACAATTTACTCCTTAGATACCCAAATGATTTCGATGTTAGTAGTTAAAAAGAAACATATTCAGGTAGGTTATACAATCAAATTATCATGGAATATCCTATTCAATATAAGTTTAGCTAATTTCTTAGTCACTAAGAGAGTATGGTATCCTATAACTGATATATGTGAATTAGAGCTTACAGATAATATACTTACTAGGAAAGCCTTTAATTTAATGGTTATAAATAGTTTCTATGATGAAAACGCTCAAGAAGGTTATGAACATCCCGATGTGCCTGAGTCAGCAGTAGATGGGATTGTATTACCTTTAAAATCTATCGCTGAATTAAGGGCGTTTGATGCTTTTGCTTCATCGGTAGGATTAACATTATTCTTACACCAAAACGCAAGTGCTGATGTTGCTGGTTATAAATTATTGGATAGCTTATTTCCAGATGATGCTAAAACAGAAGTATTTAATGCTACTGTTACGGTAGATGACCAAGAGATTGAACAATGGGTAACTGTTTCTGGTGGGATTGATGTGGTGTTTTTACATCATGGGGTTTATCATTTACATGGTCATGGTTATAAGTTTAGTGGAACTAAAGACCTTCGATTATATTTTAAAGTTTATATTCGGACAGCTGGTGGAGCAGAAACATTAATAGGGACATCTGAGGAGTCCTCAATTCTACCAGATGCTGAGGCAGAGATAGAAGTACATACCGAAATACATGAACAAGCATTAAACTTAACCGATAGGATTGTTGTAAAGATTTTTGCACATTTGGAAGGTGTTGGGTCAAATCCTGTAATGTATTTTTATGTAGAGGGAAATACACTTACAAGGTTTAGTCTACCTATTGATGAATCATCCATAAAGGCTTATGTAGATGCTAATTTTTTGCAACCGCCAATAGGATACATAAGTATGTTTAGTGGGGCGTGGGTTGATAATACTACTATTTCGGGATGGTATAAATGTGACGGAAATAACGGAACTGTGAATCTTGTAAATAAATTTGTTAGAGGTGGAGCTACATCGGGAGCCAGTGGTGGTTCTGATGACGCTGTAGTTGTTAGTCATACTCACAGTATTAGTTATGATGATGCTGTTGGGAATGACTCAAGCTTATTGGCTCTTGGTATTAATTATGCTGGTACTGGTACTATACCTTCAGCTGGGGTTTCTGGAACAAATAAAAACATACCAGCTTATTATACATTAATATATATACAAAGAATTAGTTAAAAAAAAATTAAATTGAAAACGAGGTGAAAAGTGAATGGATGATGTGGTAATGAAGGGTATTGGACTATACTTAATGGCTATTCTTAGTTCTATCGTAGCACTTGGAGCGTTCTTAGTTGGACACTCAGTCAACGGTATTCCTGCAGAAATAGCAGTTATGCTGGGTTCGATACTCGGATCAACAGAAATATTGTTAATATTATTAATTAGGCATTTCTTTAAAATTAAAATATAGTAATATTAAACCTTAAATCTTTTTTTTTTCTTTATTTATAGATAATAATATATGACCTAAAGACAATATATGACCATAATGAATATTAAAAAATTTAGAAAGGAAAAGAAACAAACATTTGACCAACATATGACTTTTATTATAACTAAAGATCAAAGAGAGAGATTAAAGAAAATATTAAAAGAAAATAATATAAGTCTATCTAAATTTGTTAGACAGTTAATATTTGGGTCGTAATTCTTCCCTGGTTCTTTTGGTTAATATTCCATTTCTGGATTCAAAATCTTTTTTTATTGCATTAATTGTTATATCTATATAATCATAGCAATAAGAAAGCATACTAGTCTCTCCTATGTCTAATAGGTCATCAACCCCTCTAATCAATAATTTAGCTTCCTCCAGAATCTTAATCAAATCTTTTAATGTCTTTTCCGATTCAATCATATTATCACTTTTGCGGGTGTCGGAGGGAAAAAGAGACCAAAAATACTTTAAAAAAAAACAAATTGAAAAAAGTGAAAGGGTAGGAAAAGAGATGAATCCAAAATGTGTACACCCCAAACGAACCCCTCCGAAGCACTTTCCGCAGTTTTACCATTTATCCTTCCATCTTGATTTCTTAACCTTCATTATTTCCTTCATATAATCGAATGGGCAAAAAAGCCTCATCCAATTATACATTAGGAACCAATACCAATCATCCATTATTTTAGGTGTCATGCTCTTCCTCCAGGTATTTTATATTAGGTCTACCACAAAAAGGACAATACATTATCATACTTCCCTCGGTTATAACCGTTTGTCCTACTGTGTATATTAGGTAGCATTCCCTACACTTGAATCTCTCTACTGTCCAACGGACTTCTGTCGGCTCTTTTTCTTCTTCTCTTGCACTCTCCCAGTAGTCTTTCGGGACAGTCACTTCAAAAGGGTCTCTCTTTACCGTCTGCCGGGCGGAACTTGTCGGCTCTTTTTCTTTCCATGGACAAATCCATCCAAAGCCCGTTCCAACATGAAGTGACATAGAAAGATTACATTTAGGACATAATTCATCTTGCTCCGATTGGTTCTTATCCCAAGGTTGTGGATTAATAATCTGAAAACCATCCCTTTTGCTCGGAGGTCTCGAGTCGTCATCTCTTTTACCGTTAGTGTCAGTTTCCGCTAACGCTTCCGAAGGCTCTTTTTCCCACTCTTGTATTATTTTATTAATTTTATATTCATGAGATTTTATCCCACATTTACATTGATGTAGGATTTCTATGAATCTCTTTTTTAATGCCTTTAGTTCTTCATCCACTTCTTTTCTGGTATATCGAAGGGGATCAACGATTCTAATCATTAGTCCTCCACCTCCCACAACTTCAATTCGGGTCTCGAGTTGGTTGGAATTGACGTCGCATCCCTATTACGCTCTGCCCTTTCGGTATCACCCGTATTGACAGCCACCGTTTTCCCGCCCAAATAGAAGTCAAGGGCTTCCTCTAAATATTCATTCATTTCTCTCCCTCCATTGCTCCTCCGCTTTTCTTTTCAAATATGCTTTATATTGAATAGGACCTAGATTTTCTTTTTTCCATCTTTCCTCAAATAATTCTATAAGGTCATTATCTTCTTTAAAATGAGGTGATGTTTCTCCATTAAATATATTAACAGAATATCCAAAACCAATCATGAACCATTCTTTAGCCCATTTATATGCATAACCTGTCATTTCCGTCTAGCCTCATATTTCTTTTTCATATCAAAAATCTCAGTTATAACGTTAATCTTCGGACATCCCCCTGTAACAATCTTATTAATCTTATTCAGATCGTCAAGGAGCTCCTTTCTTTCCTCCTTTATGTTATATTCTAAGAGAATAATTCTACTTTTTAAATAACTAATCTCATTTGTCATTTCTAAATATTCCTTTTTTGAAATCATCAGAGCTCACACTCATCCTTACAAGGACACTTTTTGTAGGAGATCTTAAACTCCTTATTAAACATTATATGGATAATGGAATTAAAAAGCTTCCTAACCTCGTTAATAGTCTCATCATCATCGGAATAAGTCCCTAATATCTTACCAATCTTCTGAAAGAAAGGCCACAGTTTTTTAATCATTTAGTCTCTATCCTCCGTATGATTAATACACTTCTTTTGTCTTCTAAAGAACTTAAGTGGCATTCCTCTATAACATGAACACTCATAGTTCTCAGGATTCTTATCATTAGCATGATAGCACTCTAACCAATAACAATTAAGACATAAACCCATTTTCTCCCAAAAGTCCATTATTCAAACAACTCCTTAATAAATTTTAATTCCCTATATAAAAACTCTCTGATAGCGACCCTAATTGCTTCAGTTCTAGAGGGATATAACCCCTTAACAACCCCTTCCTCAATCCTAGTTTTATATACCTTGGGAATATTAATAGAAAAATTAATCATTTCAGGATTAACAGGATATGGGTTTTTATCGCTCTTATATGCATAGGGTTTGTAAGGCAAAAGTTCTTCTGGTTCCATGTCCTCTTTTTTATCTTCATTGATAGATAAATCTTTTACTCTTGTCATGATTAGTCACCCTTCGCTTTTCTAATCTTACTTTCTATTGCTCTCCAAATCTTCTGTTGTTTATCTGAAATCTCCCAACCTTCTCCCTCATATTTATTAAATGTTGCTAGACACTTAATCTCAAACTCAGAGAGTACAGTGTAGAATTTAGGATCAACATGATATTTGGATCCGGCACTTTTAGTCTCAGCAACCTCTAGCTTTTCCACTGGCTTGAATCCTATGATTTTTACTTCTCTTTTCTCTGTTTGCTTTATTCTCTCTATCTCAGCATTTGCTCCAGCCTCATCCCTACATCGATCCCCTTCCTTGACAGCCATGATTGTTAGTTCGTTATAAGCTATTGATTTCATTTCCATGATATCAGACTCATCACCTTCTATAGTGATATTGATATTATAACCAACACTATTACCATACATCCAAGCATACTTTCTGCTTCTACCAATATTAATTTCTTTTATTTTTGCCATTATTCTCTATCAACTCCCACACCAATTTATATTCAGCTAACTCAGCCATTAAATTTTGAATATAAACATCCTTTTTGGCAACATCCTCTAGCATCCTCCTAAGAGCATCCTGACTTGCCGCTAGTAAAGTTTTCACTACCTCTACTCTTTTCGCTATTAAATTTTTAATATTTTCCATTATTTTACCTCCTTAATTATTATTTTTTCAAAATCTGAATAAAGTAAATAACCACTTTCATATTCATTTTCAAAATCAACCATTTTATTTCCAATTGTAATTTTTGTTGGATTTGTAGGTAGAGGTTTCTTTATTTCATTTGAATCTTTGAGTTTAATTTCTACTTTCATTATTTTTCCTCCTATTTCTTAATAGTCTAGTTGGTGCATTATCCAAGTCACCAAATTTAATATTTTTATAACCTCGAGCTTTATCACCTACATAACCAGACTGAAGGTGTCTTATTAGGCTATTCTTACCATTTGCTATTATGATGTAAACAGCATGTCTACCCATATAATAACGGACCTTACTATACTTTCTCATCATTTACCTCCTTATATTCTTGCACTCCTTCCATCTCCTATTTAGATTACACATCAAACCTTTTCCCCTATATTTACAACCAACACATCTTTTTTTTTGTTTTCTATAGTCTGTCATCTCATCAAAATTAGTAAGCCACCAATATAAGTCATGGGTAGGTTGATACTGAATATTGATCCCATAGACCTTGTATGAATATTTTATTATACCATCAGGATCCAGAACAAACTTTTCCTTATTAAACTGATCAGCCCACATAGTAGTTAAATTAGGGTGTAGTTCCTCGAATCTCTTTATCTTATGAAGCAATCTGACTTCATTGCTATCCCGAAAGGTCCAATCAAATCCCAGCCATTCAGGATCAGGATCATATTCTTGATTGGGATTTGTATCTAAAAGCATTCTAGAGTACCCCCTCCAATGCCAATTCTATTTCTTTCATTAAATCGTCAAATTTGGCCCCTGTTTCTTCTAATATCCAATCAATACCAAACTCTTTCAGAGCCTTCTCAACTGCATCTACTATATTTCCATTAATATAACTCATTTTAGATCGCCTCACCTAATGTAAACATATTATCGCAATTCCAACACCAATACTCTTTTTCTTTAATAATATTGGTATATTTTCCACATTCAGGACATTGTCTTAATCCTTCAATCTCTTCCATAGTTGCCATTCTAACTCACCTTCCTTTTATAGTTTAAATCATCTACTAAATTCCTAATCTTTATTACTTCTTCCCGACTAAGGTGCTCAATCTTCATTACATGTTCGTCTAAGAATTTCAAACCACTCCATTGATAAGTTATTATTTTTTTACCCATTTTAGATCGCCTCCCATTTCTTTTCTTTTTTTCTTAATCTAATATTTGTTTCGGAATCAAAAGGTAATTCGTTTTTACTCCATCCCATCACTTCTCGCCAATCGTCAAGGAACTCCTTCCTCTGCTTTTTTAGTTCGTTATCAACATGTTCTTGACATTCTTTCGATCTAATCCATTCCATTTAGATCGCCTCCTCAGAAAAATTGAGAATAGCAATAGCAAATTCCTCTACAGGTTGGTGATGATGATACTTTGTAGCAAGATTAATTTTACCAACAATATTCATAAGGGTTGTTTTCTCCAAAGGTTCCAAAGGAGTTGTTAGAGCGTCATCAATATAGGTTAGTATTAAATTCAATTCCGAATTATTTAATTTTAAGTCCATTTTAAATTGCCTCCAAACTGTGGATGGCTTCTGGCTCTTCGGTCATGATAATTCCTACGCATTCATTACAATGAACTTCATATATCCATTCTTCTGATTCTGTATTATAGATCTCAACTTTAAACATATGAACATTAGCCTCAGTTGTTTCACAGCCTATACATTTTATATCAGCCATTCTAGAAATCATCCTCTTCAAGTTCAGGATAGTTTTCCTTAAGAAAATCGTTAGTCTCAACTTCCATCTGCATGTAAGCATAATCTTTATCATGCTTGGCAGCCTCTTTAAGCAATTTTCGGTATTGTTCTTCTATTGACATTTTTTTCACTTTTTTATTTTATTTGTTTGTACTAATGTATATACAGATAATCACCCTTATAATACCTTTCTTCTAACAACTTGTTTATGTTTCTGCACGTAATAAGTACAAAAATCCGTCTTTATAAAGAAAATCATAAACCTGCATCCTTCAAATTTTTCCTTTTCCATTCCTGAAGAAAATCATGTCCTGCAGTCCCTTTATCTATATTAATAGAGCCTCCCTTTTTTTTCAATTCTAAAGGATCTTCAGTACTTTCTTCTTCATCTTCAGGTAATTTTAAATTAGATTTAATTTTATTCCTTACCAATCTAAGACCAAATAATATGACATCTGTATCTGTCTTGTATTTATAAACCTTTTTCCCAGCATCTATAATAATTTGATATAATTCATTACAACGAAAACTTTTCTTAATAATATTGTCCGACATACTACGTACTACACCTCTTTATTATTTTCTATAATGAAAACTTTTGATGGTTTTTGTTTTGCTCTTATCAATCCATTGATAGAGTCTCTAATAAATTCACTGAGACTATTATATCCAATAGAAACAGAGTAAAACCTCCAGACTTCTAGATCTTCCTCACTAATTCTCATTCCTAATTTCCTTAGTTTCTTCATTTGTTATAACCTCCGTACATACTAATGTCTATCAACTGGGATATTTAAAGAAGGCGATCCCACTTATTCTGTTCTAGAACATAAACTATTTTTTAAACAAATCTTATTAAATATATAACTAACATCCATTGTTATAAGGGGCTGACTTATAGTACAAGCTAGAAGGGCTGACTTAGGAATCTCACACTTTAGAAAATATTTGTACTACGTATTATGTAAGACAGATCAATATTAAGTTCATAGTCTAAAACTTTCCTTAGAGTATATTTAAATACTAAGACTTCCTATTTATTAATTAGGTAGGGGATCCCAGAGGATTAAAAAACAGCAAAACCCTACCCAAAACTCTGTACCTAATATTTATTAATATGGAAAACAATTAATTAATAACAACTTGTTGATGACAAATGGTGGTGATTCATATCAAGTGGAATCTAAATAATTTTCCACCCCCTTTTTTTATATAAATATTTATTAATATTAATAGACATTATTTATTTGACTCATTATGACTCAAATAGAATATAATCCAGAATCATTAGAAACATATTTAAAAGACAATCCTAATGCTAAAAATAAAGCTTTATATGAATATTGCCATGCCACTACCGATGCTCAAAAAGGATATATACGTAAAAAAAAAAGCAGATTGCAAAACAAAAAGACTCAAAGTAAAAAACCTGAAGAAGTTAGGGAAATTACGTCATTAACACCGGCCTCAGTTGAAAAACTTATTATAGATAAATTAAATAATAAATCCACTATATCTGATGCACATATAAGAATGGCTCTTGATCATGTTATTAAGCTCAAGATTAAGTCCGATGAGATAGATGAGAATATAGATATGGAGGCTCTAAAGGCAATTGGCATTACTTCAACGAGTGGCCGTTAAGTTTATTAAACAACTCCAAGATTTATATGAGTCCAATCAATATCATATCTTAGATTTATTTAGAATGTATATAGGTTTTCTAAATAAGTTTGGTGGACATACACAGAAACATGACTTAAGAAGAACAACAGCATGGCAAATGAAAGATATGGAGATGGCTATATGGAATGATAAAGTAGACTACACCAAGATACCACTTGAGACAGTTCATAATAAAAATAGGCGAAGTGGCAAGACTAAGGATGCTACTAAGCTTGGCACTTTTTTTGCAATACTTAATAAAGAGGTTAAATGGAGGTCGGCATATTTAGCACAACAGAATATGGCTAAGTTTTGGTATCTCTTAAACCCTTTCATACACAAAATAAACAATTTAGAAAATAATGTATATTTATTAGGGCATTCAAATTATCCTATAAATTTGGGTATTTTAAGTGCTGCGAATGTAACAGGTGTAGAATGTGATGTAGCCATGTTTGATGAGGGTGCTTGGGTATTTAAACATCTAAAATTATATGAAGCCTATAGGAATGCCAGACCAATGGTGGCACCATCTAATTTTAAACATATTATACATTTCAGTACTCCGGCACGATACAGTGCCTTTCAAGAGGCTTGGTTGGAAGTGGAATCATACGCCGAAGAAATAGGTACTACTCTTACTGTATTAAGAACGTGGAAGGACTGTCCTTGGATAACTCCAGAATTCTTAGAATATGAAGAAATAATGAATGCAGATACACCATGGTATATTGACCAAAACTATAAAGGAATATGGGTGGTATATGGCGGTGCTGTATTTAATAACTTCTATGACGTGAATGACAAATTACACGTTCCCAAGGAAATAAGAGAAGGTTGGGATAAGATTATTTCTGATAAAGGTGGTGTAGATTGGAACGGTGAAATCACTAAACATTACTTACTTTTAGGGAAGGTGACTCCTAAATATGTATTTATTAAAGAAGAGTTAAAGTTTACAGATATTGCGTTTTTAAAGAGATATATGCATGATGTTTCATTAGAGTTAGAAGATGATGACCCCTTCTCTGACGAATTTGCTGATAATGCTAAGGAAATGGGTATAATAGCAAGATATTATGGCTGGGATATGCCACATAAAATGGAACGTGTGAGACAACTTAAAATACGAAAAGTAATTATAGATAAAGCCAAGTGTCCAACAACGTGGAGAAATCTTCAAGAGGCAGCATTAGATAAAACTTCAAGGATGGCAGCATTAGAAAAGAGACCCGACCAACATGGATTAGATGGTACACTTCATATGGTACATCCTACTGGAGCTGGAATAATTTATAAAAAAGCGACACCAATGACATCAAATATGATAAAAGGTTGGAATAAAGAACGATATTTTTAATTAGCGATCGATTCTTTTAAATATCCTATTTCATGAGGTATATTACAGACTTCTTACGGAATCCCGTAAGATTGAAGGTGAAAAATTATATTTTCGAAAAATGAGAAAAAGTTTCTGGCAGGACGATTATTTACTAAGGAACATAAATATGTTCTTAAACATCGAATAGGGAAGAAATTACTTGAATTTGAAAAAGAATTAGATCTAATTGCAGATTCTAAAGAATATTTTAAAGATTGGCTGATACATGTATTTAAAAATTTTATAAAAAGAGTAGATGTTTAAAGCTAGGGATAGAAAATTAGTTTACCATTCTCAGATCGAGACCTTTTTGAAATAATTTTCCCATCCCAATTTTTGAATAATGTGATATTCTTATTAAATGTGAGTTTCATACTAAATTATAATTCAGTATCATTTATATGTACAAAAATATATATAATACATAATGTCCAATTATTCTGATTATTATGGGCTTTTTACATATCGTGACCCGCTACTCTATTTTAAAATAGAGAATATTGATTGGTGGCAACACAGAGATTGGGCAGTACGTAGAGATCCATTTTTAAAGAAATTTGTAAATGGGTTAAATGTCGCCATATTTCAAGAGAAACCAATATTTGTCCCTGATATTTTACAATCTGATACATCAGTAGAATCTCCTGATGAAACAACCAATGATATAAAATCAACGGTTGAAAAGCCAGATGAAACAACCAATGTTGTTAATGGCGATAAATTAACATTATGGAATAATGAAAATAAAAATATTTTATTGGATTGGAATCAAGAAGACTGGGATGACCTAATGGTTAAGTTATATGGTTCAGCTCGTACTCATAAGTGGTGTATTATTGTATTATATGATGAGCCTCCATACTGGTATGTATTTACTTATCGGGAGATTGTGGAGATTGAGTATGATGAAAATGATGTTCCAGTTAGAGCACACGCTATGTGGCATAAAATAGTCCCTTTACCAACAACTATTCAACAACATGATATCTGGATAAACCTATTAGAAAAAAACACCGAGAAATTGGATAAAGATGGAAACAATACTGGAATGGGTTTGTTTGTTAATTGGGGTCATGATATAGATGAAAATATAGATGGTAATGATTTAGAGAGTGTATGGAAACTCGCTGTTTATTTGAGATATATCTTATTTGATATTCTTTGTAATAGTGCTAGATCAAGTGGGTTTTTCTATGCTAAATTAGGTGGTGGAGATACTAAAAATATAGAATCAAAATTAATGGATGCATTTGAAAACGCATCAAGCTCACATGTGTTTGCTGCTGATGAAAATTTGGTTAAAGACCTAACAGCTATGTATGCTGCAAATCCTGAATTTTCAGTAGAGGCCATGGATAAAGTAATGAAAGTTTTTAGTGGCGCTACTGGATTACCTTATTTATTTTATAATGGTGTTGATGATGAGAGTGGTTGGTGGAAAGAAAACTCATCTGAAATGCGTCAGATTAATAATAAAAAAAGAGAAGTATTCAGTCAGTTAAAATATTATGTTTTAAAGTTAGTGGAAATGCGTTGGGGGATTGTATGTGAGGACGTATTTCCTAATATCCCTGAACCTGAAGTGAGTGAAGAGGGATTTGATGACGATATTATAGATAAAAGAACACCAGATAGTGGTGGTGTTGGAAAACAAATTAAAAAATTGAGGTTGCAAAAATAATGGTAGATGATAAAGAAATAAAAGAATTAATCGATAAAATTAGGGGAACTACACCCGAAGATAAAATCAAAGAAGGTGTGGATATTATAATTAAAGCCGATGCAGAGAAGGCCAAAGCTAAAGCTGAGGAAGATAATAAAAAACTGGAGATAATTAAAAAAGCCGAGAAAGAAAATAAGAAAAAGGCTGCTGAAGAAGAGGCTATTAAAAAAGCAGAAGCTGAAAAAAAAAAATTAACTGGAGACAAAGAGGAAGAGAAAACAGAAGAAGACTCAGAAGTAGATGCTAACGCTAAAGTGAAAGCATTAACTGAGAACATGGAGAAAATGGCTAAGGAGATTGAAGGATTAAAAAAACAAAAGAATTACAGAACAAAGCCACCAAAAGCCGAAACAGTTGATGAATTAGCTGATAAAATCAAACAAAATTCTCAAGTTTTATCAGGGGATTTTGAGACATGGATTTAAGATTATAAAAAATTATAATACTCGCGTACAAATAGGCTTAAAGGCCCGCGTTTTAAAATAAAAAAAAAGGTAGACAAATATGGTTAAAACAGATTTAAAAGATTTAGGAAGTTCAGTGTTAGTTGATGATAGAGACGAAAAGTTAATACCAGCTTTAGGTAATGGAACAGCAGTACCTGGTGATTTATGTTATATAGATCCTTCAAATGGAAGAGTGGCACCAGCTAATGTTGGAGCAACAGAATTCTTTTCAGGAATATTGATGGAATCTAAAATTACTGGAACTGAAACAGCAATAGTATCTGATATACCTTGTATGTTAGTTGTACCAAAATCAGGACATGATTATAGAATTAGAATTGTTGCAGCAGGAGATACTGATCAAGTAGGTGGAGGATTTACATTCTCAGGTACAAACTATAAAGCAGAAACAACTGATGTAACATTGGCACTTAGAAAAGGAACTATTGCTTTAGAAATACTTGTAGGAGATTCAGTAGCCGAAGTCACCTGGGGTGCATAATCATGGTAACATATAATACAGCATTTGAACAGAGACAATATATGGCAATTAGCTTGAAAGCAGCTAAATTTTACTTAGAAAAAGCATCTATGATGCCCTTACCATTGAAGAAAACTCCAGTGCCTCATGTGAAGAAATTTAGATGGACACAATTAACTAAACCTTACATAGCAGCAGAAGATACAGAAGCTGATGTAGCAACAGGGAGTCATGAAGCAGAAGAGTGGTCAGAAGATGGACCATTAGCAGACATTCAACATGGATATAATGACTATGACTTAGGAAGTGTTAGCATGTACTTAAGTGTAAAGAAATCTAATATTCCTCAATTTGTAGGAAATAATCTAATAGCAGATAAAAGAGAAGCAATTATAGAAAAATTTGCGTTAGATGTTGATGAAGGGTTAATCAGAGGTTTTTATGACAGAACTGGAAAAGTCTTAGTAGCAAGTGGATATCAAGCACAGGCAACAACTGTATCAAATTTAAATGGTGTAGATTCAAACTTAGAAACTAAGGGAGATATTTGGAAAGCTCTAAATTTAATGATTGATACAATACCTCTGGGAATGAGACAATCAGGACCACCGATGGAATTAGTAATGTCTGAGCATATCTATAAATTGGCATCTGATCCAAATAGAGTTTATTTGCAGGATATTGAATGGGATTACATTAAAAAGTATTTAATGGGTGAAAATTCACTTAAATCACGTAAGATTAATCCTAATGTTAAGATTAGCAATAAGCTCTTAGTGGCTGGAACTGACACAATAGTTACAAATGATAGAATGGCTTTATACGTCCCTGACCCACGTTGGATAGGAAAAGTAGTTGCTCGTAGTTTTGGTAAATTGGGTGAGTTACAAAAGATGCATACCGTTATTCAACACTGGGGATGGACAGGTCGTTGTATCATTGATAATGCACTCTCTGCAATGTTCACAGAACCAATAGTCTGGACATAAAATAAATATTATTATCTATTTATTTTTATAAAAGTGACAAATCATGACGAAAAATGTAGAAGGAATCACATCTCCGCAAGTTCCTGATTCAACTAAGATAGTGTGTCCAAGATGTAACAGTTCGTTGGTTTATTTATCAAGTACTATGGATGATCCAAATGATATCGCAAAAGATAGAGAATTCGCAGCATATTTATTAACTATTACTGGTGGAAGTATTCAGGGATTTGTAGCATTATGTCACACTTGTGGAAACGAATTTGTTCCATTATTTTATATAACAGATGTGGCAACTTTTGACGGTGCTACAGAATGTGCAATGAGTAATTTAGACGCAGCAGTAGCTAATGGATTAGCAGGAATGTTTGTTATTGTTTTGATAGGAGCTGATATAGGGAAGTATGTAGCAATAGCTTCAAATACGTTAGCAGCACCTACGGTAATAACATTAGCATTTAACGTTAATACAAATGGCGACGGATCAGTAATAATTACTAACATAGAACCAATAGGTCTTACCAAAATTGTGGCATAAGGTGAAAAAACATGGTAGAATCAAGTGAATGCAGAATGCGATTACAAGAATATCGTGATATAGGAGGAGGTATTTTAGGAGATTTGCCCGAACATATCAAGGCAGCAAATCCCCAATTATTAACTCTTCATATCATAGGTAAACCAACTGATGCGGGAGGATTTACTGAAATTGACCCACCAACAAGTGTATTTGCGGTTTCAACAGCAGTAGCAGTAGAGAGTATTAGTTCAAGTGCAAATGATAATAGTAGTGGAACTGGGCATTTAGCAAAGATTAATGCTATTGGTATTAATGGATTGAATAAAATGATTACTGTCCAAATGACAGGACATCCTACTGATTGGACAACATTTGTATTACATACAGAAACATGGAAAAATGTATTTCATTGCTATGGTAGTGAATGGGGAAGTGGAGATGATGACCCAGCAGGAGCTGTTGATATCAGAAAAATAGATGACACAGTAATAGTGGAGTTAATAGCCGGTGATAATGAAGGAAATGGTGCAGCTTTTGTAGTTCCTGACGGACATGTAGCAATGTTGTATGGTGGAACTTTTAGAAGGATATCAGCAACTGGAGCATGGGCAAACGATGAAGGAGTTAGAGTCAGAATAGTTTATATTGATGCAATAGATGGATTACTTGGATTAGCAGCAGATAGAGCTATTAATTGGATTGATTTATTTATAGCTGGTCAATACGGTGAGCAAGAGATACAAGTTCCAAAAGGACAGATGTTTGAATCTGGCTCACAGATTATACATCAACACAGTTCAGCAGTGAATCTTGGAGAAGATTACGAGCTATATCTACAATATTTAATCTGGAAGAAGTGATTATTATGGATAAAGAATACATAAAAATAAAGATTGAAAATTGTAATTATTTAATAGAAAATGCTAATTCGGCAGCACAAAAAACTATATATCAAGGATACTTAAAATTCTGGCAAAAACAGATACCTAAGGAACCTAAACCGAAAGATGAAATCGAGACTATAATTGATGATTTAACTGTACTCCAGAAGGCAGAAGAGTTTGAAGTTAAATTTCCTAATAGAAAAGCTTATTATACAAGAGAAGGTAAAAGATACCCAACTAAGGCATTTCAAGAATTTATAAAAAGTTCGCAATAGATGTCTTTTTTTATTCTATTATATTATTAAAATTAAAGTGATTAATATGTCATTAAAACATAAACCATTATCGTATGGGATATTACCAGTGCGTATTAGGAAGATAGCACGAGATAATAAATATCTCAATGAAAAGGAAATTTGGGTAATATTTAATTCCATATTAAATGAATTACATGCTAGAGTCAATAAGGATATGAGACGATGGATTATACGATTTGTACCTAAAATGACTGGTGCATTAAGAAGAGATCTATATATGCACATAAAAGAAACAATAGTTAAAAATACTATAATAACATTTTACATTGAAACATCATTAGTTTATGCTAGAAGAGTTAATTCTTTTGCAACAAGTAATGTAAGGCATAGAGGGAAGAGAATTACATATAAAAGACGAAAATATACTCTATGGGATCCAGAGGCAATAGGGCATTTCTTCGATAAAATGGTGATATATGCCATTAGAAATATTCTATTTCATCTAAAAAACATTAAAAGACGGTATGCAGCAAAAACTAAATTAAAATTTAGAGAAATGAAAATAATAAAGCTGTGGTAATATGGCAGAAATATATGGATGGTCTTACGCAGATTTTAATACATTTATTGGATGGGACATGGGCACTCAAACTAAATATGAAGCTTGGGAGAACTTATGGGCTCGTAAAATAGATGCATATATATTTACTGCCAGTGGTACGTCTCCAAGACTTACTGGTGTTGAAGCTACCGAAGTCGGAGATATTGTTAATGAGTTGATGGTCTTAACTAATATTTATCTGAAAGGGGAAACTGTTGAGAATCCATTAGAAATGGGTATGATAGAACCAAAACGATTCCCACAATTCATAGGGGATCCAGAAGCAAATAAGGGATTAGGAACTGACCATTACCGAACATTAAATAAACTTAAAAGAAAACATTCAGAAATAAGTGTGACATCATTTAGAATAGGAGTAATTCCAAGTGATAGTCCATTTTATCAAGATAAATTAACCAGGTAAAAATTATGAATAACAATAAGTATACCCTTAATTTAGATTTCTCTATGCTTAGAAGGGTAGAAGATGGTACATCAGTTAATACTACAATAACTTCTAAATATATGATATTAACAATACCACCTAAAGATTCTATAATAGCTATAAGGGAAATTGAAAAAGATTTTAACGAATTAATAGATAAATATTTTGGTAAATATAAATTAATTATAAAACAATTAATAAATGAAGTGAAATAAAATGACAGTAAAATATGAAAGACAAGATGCTGACGTATTTATATGTCCAAGCAATCCACAAGAAAATTTTAATAATGAATCAGCTGGGACTATTCAGGCGCTGACTGATGCTCAGGTATTACCATATTCATTAGTTACAGATGAGTTTCCTGTTATTAAACCGAAAAGACAAGATGAAGAGGCTCATGGAGTAGGTCAGGGTAGAAACCCAAATGCTATATTAGAAAAACAATTTGAAATAGGTGCTGGTTCAATACCAAGTAAAACTGTATTTGGATTAATGATTCCCAAGATTGGTGGAGATGTTAGCGTGACTCATATGGCAGCTGAAGTATCATCTGTTACATGTGTTGCTGATGTTAGTGGAAGTTTAAATAATACTTATTTTGAATTAGATGTTATGTTAGCAGCAGGCACCCTTAAGAAATATTTTATATGGTTTAATATTGATGCAGCAGGAGCAGAACCAACACCTGCACCAGTAGCTTATGGAGATGCGAGAACAGCAGCAGTCGTAGCAGAAGCAACTAATGCAACAGCCGATGCTATAGCAGCAGCAACTAAATTAGTTATAGATGCTTTAACCGATGTTACATGTACTGTAGCAAGTGCAGTTCTAACAATAACAAATGATCAAATTGGAGCTGTTGATGATACTCATGATGGAGCAGGTGGCGCTACTGGATTTACATTTTCGACCACAACTAATGGCAGAACCAAAATAGCAATTGTATTTGATGCTAATACTATAGAGGGCCAGAATTTTGGAATGCATATTCAACGAGTATTATCTGGGCAGAATAGGATAATGGATCTCTTCGGTATAACAATTGGAACTTATGAAATGTCTTGTGAAGAAGGTGGAGTCGCAGAAGAAGATATAGATTATACTTGCGCATCATTTAAAACAAGTGCTACCGATATAACTAAAATGTATGGACCTGATGGAACATTATGGAGTAAAGGACATAGTCCATTTTCAAAAGCTAAAAAGAATTATGGATGGCATTCATTTAACAATAATTTTACATTTACGTATAATAGTGCACCATTATTAATTACTAAAAGAGCATTTTCAGTTAGAATAGAAAATGAACTAAGTCATAATTATGATGGTGGAGGAGAATTCGCATCTGGTGTTGATTTTAGCTTAAGAAATTTTGAAATTGGTATAGATGGCAAAGTCAGAGATGTGACAATATTTGAAATTGCTGACCTTCATCCAAACGATTATGCCGGAGATATACTATTACAAATAAAGGGTATTAGAGGCTCTGATACTGATGACTATATTAAATGGGACTTTGATAAACTTAGAATGCTACCAATAGATGAGATAATAGCAGCACCAACAGATTGGCAAGAGAAGTATAATTTAATAATGAAATTAGCACCTGGATGTACTGCAACATGTACAATCGAGGGATATTTAAGTTTTGAATACTTTACCGGAAAAGCCTGGAGTTAAAATCATGGGAAAAATAGAAGATTATAAAATTGGAAATAGTATATTACAAATTTATTCTAGATTACCATATAGATTAGAATGTCAATTTGAGGAATTAATATTTGAGATGCGAAAAAATATGGCTGGAAAACCTACTGACTTTGATTTAAAGGGTTTTAGTATATCACAGAAAGTTAGTATAAATAATTTTCTTTTAATAAATGCTATTGTAGAACCTAAAATTACCGAAACTGATTTAGATAATAATGAACATCCATTAAACGATAAATTTAGAGAAATTGGAGATAATCTATTTGATAGATACACAATACAGTATACAGAAAAAATGGATGAAAAAAAAACGCTATTGAAATCTCCAGGTTAAGTTCCGTAAGTGCTCGTATGAAATGGGCTAAGGAACATCCAAGGGAAGCTAAATGGTTGGAGGAGATGGTAATTAGAAGAGAGTTAGGAGGGTATTATCCAAAAAACCCGCTTAAATTAGCGTTTATGTCAACTATACTTGGAGTCGCTAGTAATAAATATAAAAAAGTAAACACAAAAAATAGGTTAAAAAATCTAATAAGGAAGAATAGATAATGCCCGAACCCTGGCCAAAAGATATTTTTAAATCATTTAAAATAATACCCACAAAGCATTTAAGTAAGGCTTTTAAAAATTTATCTAAAATAGCAAAAGGCACTTGGAATGCTATGGGCAAGGCTGCTAAAGAAATAAAAACAGTTACAAATCTATTTGCTGCTTTTGGTTCAGAATCATTAATTACTAAGGTTTTCAATAAAGTAATAGGCAATTATACTAAATATTTATCCGATACTTTTTGGGGGGAAGTAGTTAAAGAAATTGATTTTGATGTAATGACCACTGCAATTACTGATATATTAGGACCAATATTTTCTGGAATAGGTGAATGGATTGGAGATAGAATAGCAGAGGCTCCAGTTGCTGCCTCAATTGGTGGTGCTGTTGGTGGTTTACTTGGTGGTGCTCTTGGTAGTTTAATTGGAAGTGCTTACGGTCCTATGGGACAAGTGGTTGGTACATTAGCTGGTATGGCAATAGGATGGTTGGCTGACCAATTAGCTGGTGAAGTAAAACCACTACCTGGAGAACCAGGAGGAATACCAAGAGATTATACGTCAGAGGAATATTATAATTGGTATCATGCAAATAAACCATTTAGAGGTACTGCAGGAGCTTATATTCCTAAACCTACTTGGACACCACCACCACCATCAACACGTGATTACTCCCAGCTAATTGGTAGTAACATTTCCCTAATTGATGCCCTTTACTCAGGATTACAGGAATTCCAACTTGGAACATCTTACGTTCCTCGAACTGGTCCCGCTATAGTACATAGAGGAGAAGAAATAATTCCAGCTAATAGAAGAGGAAGTCGAGGAGAAATAACTATTAATATAGATTTACGAAATGCTGTAGTCGATAATGTTGATAGGTTATCGCAAAAAATAGCAGAACAGGTGATGATAAGAATTGGTTGAATTCATAAAAAATTCTACTAATTATGGATTATTTATTCTCGAGTCCGATGGCGTAAATAATGATGATTGGGAGACAGACCATAGTCATATTAAAGAAGCAGATTGGGATTTATATACGGAAGGAACCGAGGGAATATTTTTACCATTTGCTGGGAATATTAAACATACACCTGCATTTAATATTGATGTTATGGATTTCTTCATGGGTGCGGGTGTAGATGTAAGTTTAGGAGAGGGACATGATTTATTTATGGTTAATGGTAGATTTGGTGGAGCTTCAGAAACCATTAGAAATACCAAAATGGAAAATTTATTACTATTATATTTTAAACATTTAAAACTCGATACTGAAGTGTTATATCTGGGGTATAGAAAAAGGGGAGAAGTATGGGAACCCTTTATAGATATTACTCCAGCTGTAGTGTATTTTTTAAAAGGAAAATTAATTGATGCATCTTATGAACGTGCAGAAGATGAATTATATTATAATTGGAAAGTGGTTTTTAGAGGTGTACAGTAATGGCTGAATGTGAGAT
>SDBU01002979.1_pt1 | contig 21991 bp, 20 predicted proteins | sample 2277071 | NCBI WGS metagenome assembly SDBU01 (sample SAMN10397929, study PRJNA504765) | marine sediment metagenome | isolation source: marine sediment core GS08_GC12, 126 cmbsf | place: Arctic Ocean: Gakkel Ridge, Loki's castle | collected 2008 | reverse complement strand
AGCAGGGTGACGCCCACTCTCTGGAAGGTTTCCGGCTGCTGGTCGAATATGTATCTCATCAGGGTGAGAAGCACGCAGGGGACCAGCAGGATCAGCAAAACCGTACGGGGGTCATGACGAAGTTGCAGTACTACACGCAGCGCTGTCGCAGCGGTGATACGTGCACTCACTGTTTTGCCTCGGTCTCCTTGATGATTTGCAGGAATGCACTACCGACATCTTCGGTGCCGGTACGCTGACGCAGCTCCTCTGGGGTCTCGGAGGCGAGAATCTCTCCTTCGCGCATCAGCAAAAGGTGATCGCAGTTTGCAGCCTCGTCCATAACGTGGCTGGAGACCAGTAGAGTCGATCCGTGCTCTGATAAGCGGTGGAAAGTCTGCCAGAGGTCTGCGCGCAGGACCGGGTCCAGCCCAACCGTGGGCTCATCGAGCACCAACAAATCGGGTTCGCCGAGCAGCGCCGTGGCAAGCGAGACGCGTGCACGCTCACCTCCAGACAGGCTTCTGACAAGCTGTCGGGTGTGCTTCTCGAGGCTGACAGTCTCGATCACTTGGTCAATTCGGTTTCTGGTTGCGTCCAGAACGCGGGAGAAGTAGTGCAGATTCTCAAGCACGGTGAGGTCGCTGTACACTGAAGGCGCCTGAGTGACATAAGCAACTCGTGGGCGTAACTTTGACGAGCCCGCCCGCTCTCCCAGTGCACGGACAGTGCCAGATTCGATCCGCTGGACTCCGACTATCGAGCGCATCAACGTTGTTTTGCCGCAACCGCTGGGGCCGAGCAGGCCGGTCACCGTTCCTGATAAAACATCCAGCGAAATCCCTTTTAGAACAAGGCGTTTGCCACGCGCTACGTTCAAACCCTCTACCTTGATTGCTGCTGTGGAGCCGCTCCTGGTGACCGGCTCTTCTCGCATGGGTTGTGGCTAGGCGGCTACCGGATCTTTTTGCAGAGGCTCGAGTTGAGAGCGTGCCTCTTCCTCGCCCAATCGTTGGAGCACCTCATCGGCCAGCTTTATGTAATCGGCGCCCAAGTCGGGCGCGTAATCCAAGATCGAGACAGCCCGCTCAGCCGATTCTGCGTAGCGGATCGACTGCCTGATGTGTACGTCGAACACCTTGTCATCAAAGTGGTCAGTCAGCACTTTGAGTGCCTCACGGCTGTGTATCGTCCTCATGTCGGCGATATTCAAAACAACGCCGAGCCACTCAAGCTCAGGGTTAAGATTTTCCTTCGCCAGGGCGAGTACTTCAAGCGCCTGTTCGACACCCTGCAGGGAGAAATACTGTGCTTCAGTCGTCACCATGGCATAGTCAGCGGCGATCAGTGCGTTGACGGTGAGCAGGCCCAGGGCCGGTGGACAGTCGATCAGTACCAGGTCACGCTCCCTGCGTAGCTCTCTCAGCGCTCTCCTCAGGGTAAGCTCTCGACCCATTTTTCCACTCAAGATCAACTCAGCTTCGGCCAAGTTCAGATTGGCCGGGATCACATTACCGTGCAGAGAGTCGGCGGCCTTGCATCGACCCGCGAGTACGTCACTGATCGTGGGACTGGCGTTGGGGTCGACATCGAAGTAGTCCGAGAGATTTCCCTGCGGATCGAGATCGACGGCGACGACATCCATCTTGGCGCGCCGGAACGCATCGCTCAAGGTTCGCACCATCGTTGTCTTGCCGGTGCCACCCTTTTGGGAGAGGACTGTCAGTATTTTTCCCACGCTCAAAGGCAGTCTACGCGACGGATGCATCTATGTCAGCATCTTTTTAGTAATTGATGCGCGCACCGCAGTGTCTGCGTGCCGAAAGCCGAGCAGCGAGCAGGGGTCAGGTCTTGCAATCATGCATGATTGCAAGACCTGACCCCGTTCATGATTGCAAGACCTGACCCCGTTCGCGAAAACTGCGGTGCCGGAGTCGTCAGATGAAGAGGATTTGCGATCTAGCGGTCCATTCGCGAAGCAAATACCGAAAAAAACAGCTCATCCGTGCTTAATATCAACTTAACATACTCTATAATGCCGATTCTACGACCGGTCGCGTGCCCTCTGGAATAAGGCGCGGATCCCGGGGGAAAGATGGCAAAAAAGCAAAGCAAGAAAAGAGCAACAAAAAAATCTGTCGTACGATTTGATCCTACGCGACAGTATCGGCCATCTAAGTCCTCGAGCGTCGAAGACCGTGATGCCTGCGCGATATATGCCGTCGTGCTCAAGGATGGAGTGCCCTCACACGATCTGATCGAAAAATCGATTGTGGCGTTACAGAAGATGCTTCACCGTGCCGGTAACGTTGATGGTGAAGGCGATGGCTGCGGGCTCCTCGTCGATATCCCCAGAAAAATCTGGGAGGGAGAGATCGTACAGGGTGGTCACGAATCGGAGCTGGCGTACGATGCGGCATTTGTAGTCGGCCACATCTTCATTCCGCGGGCACTTAAAGGAAGAATTCGAGAGTTGAAGCACGATGCTCTTCAGCTTGTGAATCGCTCGGGCATGCGGGTACTTGCCGAACGGGAGGGCGCTGTAGATTCGAGTGCACTCGGCCCGTCGGCCCGCGAGGAGGAGCCAATCTTCTGGCAGATAGCCGGTCTCGCCTCTACCAAAGACCCGAGCGAGCGAGATGCGCAGCTTTTCGAGTTGGCCGTTGAGCTCGAGGGCGAACTGGGTGTGAACGTGGCCTCCTTCTCGGGCGGGAGTTGTGTGTACAAGGTGATGGGCGTTCCCGAAGTACTTCCAAACTACTTCGATGACCTACGCGATCCACGAGGGGAGACGGCGATTCTCCTGGGGCACAATCGCTACTCGACAAACACTCTGCCAACGTTCATGAGGGTTCAACCGTTCTCGATGCTGGGGCATAACGGCGAGATAAACACAATTGAACACCTGCGGCACGAGGCACGGATGTTGGATATACCGATCCAGGAGGGATGCTCCGACTCTCAGTACTTGAACCGCACGATCGAGGGTCTGGTACATCGTCAGAAACTCACCCTGCCCGAGGCGATCGAGTCGGTGCTGCCACCGATCGTGGACGAGGTCCGTGAATTACCGGAGGAGATGCGTGACTTTTACATGTACCTGCGCCAGTCGGTCGGACCGGTCGCTCAGGGGCCGGTCGCGCTTGTTTCCGCATACGGTGACGAGTGCGTGTTTTCGGTCGATGCCCTTGGCTTGCGGCCTCTCTGGCAGATCGAAACCAGCGATGCGTATGTGTTCAGCTCCGAGCCCGGTGTTGTCTCCATCTCGGATTTGGTTGCCGAGCCCCAGCCGCTGGCGCCAGGACAGAAGGTGATGGTGCAGCTTGACCGGGAGAAGGGAGCGACCCTGGCCTCGCACGATGAGATGCAGAAAATCGTGATGAGCCGTTTCCTGGAACGCAGCGGGGCGGAGAAGGTTGGCAACTACAGTAGGGCGTTCGAGACCGGGGGGCCGCTGGAGGGGCCGGATATCGCCGGCTACAGTTCGGCGGGGCCGGCTGAGCCGTTGAAGGTTGAGGATCGAGTACTGGCTGGTTTTGGCTGGCAGCGCGAGGATGTCAGGCTGGTCCAGCAGATGGCTTCGAACGGTGACGAGCCGATCGGCTCGCTCGGGTATGACGGCCCCTTGGCGGTGCTATCGGAGGAACGGCAGAATCTGGCCGATTATTTCAAGGAGACCGTTGCGGTCGTAACCAACCCCGCAATCGACAGGGAGCGCGAGGTTGAGCACTTCTCCTGCCGCACCGAATACGGTGCGCGGCCGACACTGCACAGTGCAGGAATGGAGCCCATGGCAGTCGAGGCTCAGTTTCCAATTATTCTGGGCGGCCACCACGGTCCCGCACCGTTATCCGACAAGACACTGCGGGAGGTCGCTCGCGACCACAACACTTACTTGCTGGAGGATCTTTGGGAGCTTTTCCCAGGCCATCGATCACGCGTTCTGGATATCTCATGCACCGAGGCGGAAACGACGCAGGGAGCACTGGAGCGCCTGAGGCACGAGGCGGTAAAGGCGGTCAAGGAAGGTACGCAGCTTCTGGTCCTGTCCGACAGAACCGTTGCCGAAGGCGATCGAAAGTACCTGGATCCACATCTGACGACTTCCGTGATAGATATTGCGTTGAAGGAAACCTGGGTCGGAAGTGAGCATGAGAACCTGCGACGGCACGCGTCGATCGTGCTGCGGTCATCGGCGATACGCAACCTTCACGACATAGTTCTGGCTCTGGGACTGGGCGCGGATGGGGTCTGTCCGTACACGATGGTGGAGGTCATCTGCTTAGATGAATACAAGACCGACATCGAGAATCTCTGCAAGGCAGTGCGCAAGGGGATCGAGAAAGTCATCTCGACTATAGGCATCCATGAAGTCAGGGGGTACGCGCGTCAGTTCTCGTGTATCGGGCTCAAGCCAGAGCTGGTAGAGCTATTTGCCACAGAGGGCTACTTCAGCTCCAACAAAGCCGGCGTCGGCTTTGCCGAAATGGATAGTGATGCCGAGGAAAGGCAGCGTGTTCTGTCCGAGCCCGAGAAGGCCAAGACGGCAAAGACCTTCCGGTTCTATCCGAAGGTCTATAAGAGGGCGATAGCGGCAGCGAATGGCAGCGGCAGCTTTGCGGAGTACTCCGAGAAGGTTATCGAGCAGGAGGCGGAACACCCCGTAGCGTTGCGCCATCTACTTCGCCTGAAGTCCGAGCCAGGTAGAGAATCGATCGACAAAAGCGAAGTAGATACAGGCGTGGGCCTTCACGAGTACCCGCTGGTAATCAGTGCCATGTCGTTCGGATCGCAGGGTGAGACGGCATTTCGGGCGTATGCCGAAGCAGCCAAACAGACGAACATCATCTGCATGAACGGTGAGGGTGGCGAGATCCAGGACATGTACGGCAAGTACGGAAAGTGGCGAGGTCAGCAAGTTGCGTCCGGTCGCTTCGGGGTTACGTCCGACATGCTCAACTCCTCTTACATAGCCGAGATCAAGATAGGACAGGGTGCAAAGCCGGGGGAGGGCGGTCATCTACCCGCCAAGAAAGTGACGAACAAGGTTGCTGCAGCTCGCAATGCTACGGCTGGCACGGACCTGATATCACCGTCCAACAATCACGATCTTTACTCAATAGAGGACTTGGCGCAGCTGATCGACGAGTTGAAAACGGCCAACCCGGATGTACGCGTTTCGATCAAGGTGCCCGTCGTGCCGAATATCGGCACAATCGGTGTAGGCATTGCCAAGGCGGGCGCTGACATAATCACACTTGCAGGGTTTGACGGCGGAACCGGTGCCGCCCGGCAGCACGCTCTCCGTCACGTGGGGCTGCCCTCCGATATCGGCACAAGAGCTGTTCACAGGGCTCTGATGGAAGCCGGAATTCGTAACCGTGTCGAGATCTGGGCGGATGGGGGCATGCGCCATGCGACGGATGTGATCAAGCTGATGTGCCTGGGCGCGAACAGGGTCTCGTTCGGCACTCTGGCGATGGTTTCACTTGGGTGCACTATCTGTCGCGGTTGCCAACTCGATACCTGTCACGTTGGTATTGCGACCCAGATCGAAACCAAGGAAGAGGCAGAGGCGAAGGGCCTGAAGAAGTTCACACCCAGGGAGTACAAGCCGGCGGTTGAGAATTGCGTTCGCTTCTTCACCGGCATGGGTGAGGAGGTTGGGGAGCTCACAGCACAGCTCGGATTTGAACGAACACAGGAACTGGTAGGTCGCTCAGACCTGCTCGAGCAGTTTGCAAGACTCGAGGAGATCGATCTGGCAGAGATGATCAGGCCCCTTGAGGAGTTCCTCGAACTTGAGCCGGTCGATCTCCCGGTAGAGGAAGATGTCCGAGAAGAGGCAAATCTTGTGCTGTCACGGCCAATTCGAATGAAACCCAAAGAAGCCTCGACCAAGATTGCCGGCTATGCGCCTGAGATCTGTTCCGGCAACAGGATCTCTCAGGAGTTTGGAAGGCCGACGGACGCATATGACCGGGTGCTGGGCACGGAGCTTGCCGGTGCGCTGGCACGTGCCCGCGTCTTCGATTCGGCTCCAACGTCGATCGAAGATACGCTTGCAACGCTCGTGTTCAATGGTGGCTCAGTTGCGGGATCTGGCTTCGGTGCCTTCAATGTATACGGTGTGGATCTGCGAGTCGTGGGTGGCGCTCAGGACGGTGTGGGCAAGTGCATGTTTGGCGGGAACATTTCCATTCTGAAGGGAAAGAGCTCAACGGGCGAGAGGGTTAACGGCTCGGTTGGGAAGTCTTTTGCGTATGGAGCGCAGCGCGGTTGCTTCATTGTTCAAGGTAACGCCGATACCCGATTCTGCATAAGGTTGTCGGGAGCCGACGTCATCATCGGTGGTGAGCCGGAGCAGCCACTCATGGATGAGCTCGGGCACATTGCTGACCGCGCCAACATCAAGGGATACGGATTTGAGTACATGACTGCGGGTCGCGCACTTGTTCTCGGAGATCCGGGGCCATGGATCTGTGCCGGTCAGACCGGAGGACGCGTGTACCTTCGAATAAACGAGGAGTGGAACCTGGGACTGGATGCGCTCCAGAGGCGCATTGGAAAAGGGGCCCGGGTCACGATCAAACAGCTGGATGGTGAGGGGATTCTGGACATACTGGAGCTGATGGACCGCTACGCTTCGGAACTGCGTGCCACGAAACAAGAGGACGAGGCTGAGCGGGTGTTAAAGCTTGCGGTGGAGTCGGAAAAGCACTTTATGATGGTCGTTCCCGAAGAGAAGCAGACCGATCCGTCGGTATCGACTGAGTAGTTACGTACTTGTCGTACTTGTTACGTTTGCGCCGGCGTCAGTTTGATTCCGGAAGGAGTGTCAGGTGAACTTGATGTCTCTGTCTTGTTAACGAAAAGCATTTTGATGCAGCCAATTGTTATTTCGTCACCGTCGCACAGCCTGCCGCGATCAACCTTCTCATCGTTCAGAAAGACTCCATTCAAGCTTCGGTCATCAAGTATCTCTATCCGATCATCCTCGAGCACGATGATCGAATGTCTGCGCGATACGGTGGGATCGTCAAGACGGACGTCCGCTCTTACGCTTCGGCCAATGCGTGTGTACCGGAGCTTGAGCCGGACGATGTTGAGCCGGGCGCCGAACTCGAACGCCAAATAATGGCCCAGATCGAGTTCTTCCAGTTGAATCTGAAGATCGTGATCCTGCTGCGCCTCCAACTCGCTGGTTGGTGTTGGGTTGGGCGCCGTATCAAGAAAGATCGACGCTCGCGAGAATTCGACTCCATTGCAATTACTGCAGTCTGGAACACACTCTGACGAGAAAAGCGTAACTGTGAACTCACACTGAGTACATTGGAATGAGCCGGCTCCGGCGTAAGTTCCGGACCTGTAACTTTTCATTTTCCTCCTCCGGCGACTTGCGCCAGATGGCGTTCCCCACGCTTAACCTCATAATACAGACTTTCGGGAAAAAGCCCAGTGATTTGGAAGAAAGAAACGCCAATGATCCTCAAATCCACCGGCAGGGAGGAACAGAACGACGTTGAATAAGTTTTACATGCGAGGTTCGCTGGGGTTGCAGAAAGCTATGTTGCGCAAAAGCGTGACTTTGCTTGCACGCAGCAGCATGCATTGCTCTTCGTGCGGTCGCACACCGCTTGTCGGCGAGAATATGTGTATTTTCACAGAGGCAAAGGGCGAGAGAGCCGTTTGCACTCTCTGTATCAACACCCACCCGGACGGCACGTACGGCACGGTGCTTCGGTCGGAAAGGATCCGAGTAAACGAAAGCTCGTTACGCCGGCTGCCGGCCTGATGGCCCGCCGGTAATTAGCTAAGCTGCCACTGCCTTGATACATGATTTTCTTATCGGGATAGTTGATTTTGCCGCTGCTCCGGTACGCTTGCCAAGAGCGCTGGTGCGCCTATCAATCAATGCCGAGAAACTTCTTGAGCGCCTGGACCGGACACTTGAGCTTATCGAGTCGGTTGAGGCCAGCGCGGATGAGGTGGTCTCGGTAATGAAACCGATAGTTGTAGAAGCGAATGCGATAAACAAATCAATAAACACGGCGATGGAAACGGTCGAGTCGCTGGAGATCAGGGTTGGGCTGGTCGAGGACTTGGTCGAGACGCTTGCGGAGGTGGAGCGGCGCTTGGCCGAGGTTGGGGAACGTCTGGTGTCTGTGCTGAAGATCGCTCAGCCGATCGAGGATGCACAGGAGAGAGCGCAGAAGTTGCGTGATACATTACGGATCCGGTCCAAGAAAAAAGAGTCTTGATCCCCAAGTTGACACGAATGGTAAGCGAACCGGAACGACATTATCTAAACTGCGCCGCCGTAGTGGGCAATCTTCGAAAAATAGTGTTGTGCATGACTGTGTTGGGGCTGATCGTCCTTATGGCAGGCTGCGGCGCCGAGCGCGAAAGCGAGGGCGATGAGGGAAGCGCCGTGACCGTTGACGACGCCGTCTACTCGGTCCAGTACACGAGATTGCTCAATCGCAACGACCCTGAAGACAAGGCTTATCTGATAGGCCAACCAAAATTGAAAGGCAGGGACAGCTACCTTGGCGTGTTCGTAACAATCAGAAATGACGGTGACAAGCCTTACACTCCGCCGAGGAATATTGAGGTTACTGAGTCAGGCGGTAAGAAGTTTCTGCCGCTGGACGCAAGTAAAAGCGCTTTTGCATTGAGCTTCACGGAGGCTATTCCTCCGGGCGGGAAGGAGCCGGTTGCCGATAGCGTTGCCGCCAGTGGGCCGGCTGACGGTTCGCTGATTCTCTACAAGATAACCCAGTCGACCATTCAGCGTCAGCCGATCTCGTTGAAAATACCTGCGCGCAGCGGTGAGAGCGGCACTATTCACATAGATATATAGAAAGTGCGGGAGCGGGCTTCGTAGCTAGGTACGCACAGTGCTGCGAGCTACCGCCTCGGCATAGAAAGGCAAAATCATTTGCCTTTCTTTAAGGCGCTTCGTTTCCCGTTGGGAATGCGATTACAACCGCTACGAGAACCAGGGTACTGCCAAAAAGCGCCAGCAGACCGCCGTAAGTTTGTGATATTGCGGCAACTGCCGGGGAGATGACAGCAAGGATCGCACCGAAGGCAAACGCGTACCACCAGGCGTGCGATTCTCTCTCAAAGCTGGATCCGATCACCGCACCGATCGCTATGAGGATCACGCCCGCTATTGCACCAGTTTTACCAAACGGGAACATCAGCAGGATCGCTCCCAGCCCTGCCGCTCCGAGCCCGACTTGGGCTCTGCGCGCAGGGTAGAATGCTCCGGTATGACCGTCTTTTACGCCGCTGTCTGTGATGCTGCTATCGGACACGATCTAAGACTACATGGATTGGTTGCAACTGTCTTCAATCAAGAGACTATCCCAAAGAACACGAAAATACTGTCTAAGCGCCGGTCCCTACGGGTGATAGCACTAAACAACTTGCGTGATTGCGATAATCACCGGATGCCAACCGATTTTGATATCTGATGACTCCGCTCGACTGGGGAATAATCGTAGTTGTCGTCATTCTGGCCCTATGGGGGTACGGACAGGGGTTTCTGGTTACCGCCCTTACACTGGGCGGGTTTGTCGGCGGTGCGGTTCTGGGATCTCGAATCGCCCCGTCGCTACTTGCGACAGGGTCCGAATCGCCGTATACACCGCTGCTCTCTCTCATGTTTGCGCTGCTGGCCGGGATCGCGGTCGCCACTCTGCTCGGAGGGCTGGGTGCGGTGTTGAGATCTGCCACGTCGTGGGGCCCGATCAGGGCCCTGGATACTGTTGGAGGTATAGCTCTGGGAGCAGCCCTCGCACTGGGGCTTGCCTGGGTGCTCGGTGCCGTGGCGTTGCAGGCACCGCAAATGACCGGAGTGCGTGAGTTGGTTCAGCGGTCTCTTGTTCTGAGCGAGTTGAATGCCCGGCTGCCACCCTCCGGTCCGCTGATTCAGGCGCTCGCCAGAATCGATCCACTCCCCAAGATAACCGGACCGCCCGCGAACGTGCCTGCTCCAAGCTCGGGCATCCTCAGATCGCCGGGCGTTAAAAAAGCCGCAAATAGCGTCGTGCGAGTTCTGGGTACTGCTTGCGGGCTTGGCGTACAGGGCTCCGGCTGGGTGGCGCGGCCGCAACTTGTTGTTACGAACGCCCACGTCGTCGCCGGGCAAAACGACACGACTGTGCAGAGTGGTCTTGGCGGTAACAGGATGTCCGCGACGGTTGTCCGCTTCGACGTGAAGAACGATCTCGCACTTCTACGAGTTCCCACTATGGCGAAGCCGGTTCTCGGTATTGCTGGGACAGTGGAACCAGGCACGTCGGCAGCCGTACTCGGCTATCCGGAAAACGGCCCCTACATGGCTACGCCCGCCCGGATAGGTCAAACACTTGATGCTGTCAGCCGAGACGCGTACGGAAGGGGGCCGGTCTCGAGAAACATAACTTCCTTTCGCGGAACGGTACGGCACGGCAACTCTGGCGGCCCGACCGTCGATTCGAGTGGCACAGTTCTCACGACCGTATTCGCTGCCGCCATAGACGGTAGTCGTGGTTTTGGCGTTCCGAACGAAGTTGTCCGGCGCGTTCTAAGCGGACCCAACTCAAGCGAGGTCAGCACGGGCCCCTGCGTTGAATAAAACGTGAATAGTTGTTTTTCCGTCGAGGCCGTAGCGTATTCTGCTGTTGGATGACCTTATGCTTCACCAAGCCTGAGGACGCCATCCAGGCGATAGCCAGTTCAATCGGCGCAGATAGCCGTCGTCAACTGGCCGTTGAGGTGATCCGTCAGTGGGTGGACGGAGTCCCTGACGATCAGCTTGCGCAGCACTATGCCAGAGTCGTATCCGATATGGACGATGGCGATCTGACAATGCTCGCCGCTTGGCATGCGTCGCTTGACGTGGGGACTCCAATTGCAAACCGGGACTTCCTGGTAGGAGCCTTTGGCTCTCTCGGTGAGTTGAGAAGGGATGCACTGCGTATTGCAGCGTCATTCAGAAGCGAAGAAGACATTGCCAGTGATATAGGAACCGACGAGGCGCTGCTGGCGCTGCTGCCCGTACTGTCAGAGGATCGCCTAAGCGAGCTGGCTGACGTTGCCCTTGAGATCTACGTCTGGGATCGGTTGGGGACGGAGAATTAGCCGCCTCCCCGCTCGTTGGCGATTATTTCGCAAATTGGGCACTTTTTGCTTTGTAGGGGCTTGACCTTGGATGGGCTCATTTCATATTGTCTCGTCGGGCGTGGAAATGAGTTCAAAGAGCGAGCCCGGAGTTGTGAGGGCCGCCGCGGTAGAAACCAGCCCAGGCCGGTGGAAACGCACTCAAGGAACTCAGGACCGCGCCCTTTACAATCCAAAACTTTTTACTATGGGCAGATTTAGACGCTAAGAAATATTCAGTTTGAGCCTGAAGCCAATACGGGCACTGTGCTGTGTTCAGGTTTCGAAGGACTGGCCCAACTCTTTGCCTATGTCTGTAACGGCCTGGTCCGTGTCTCGGAAGTGGACTGCGGCCATGCCCAGCTCCTGTGCCGCTTTGCAGTTGACCTCAACATCGTCGATAAAGATGCATGAAGATGCATCGATCCCACCCAGTCGCTCGAGCAGCAACCTGTAGATAGCGGGATCGGGCTTGCGCACTCCCACGAAGGCCGAATCGACGATCAACTCGAAGATATCGTCGACAGGAAGCTTGGCCTTCCAGAGAGGCTCCCACTCCTTGACGTTGTTCGTCAGCATCGCCATCCGGTAGCCGGCGTCTTTCAGAGTGTGCATCAAATCGATCATCACCCGGTTTGGGTGAAGCGCGTCAAAGTAGGAGTTGCTGAAGCCGTGCAGAGGAACATGGTCCCCGTAAACCTCCTGCAACGCTATCTCCAACTTTTCAAGGAAACTTGCTTCGCTGATTCTTCCGCACTCGAGTTCGAAGAGTGGATGCTTGTCCTCTCTTTCTTTGACCAGACTCATGGCCTTGGCGAATTGATCGACCGAGACCCCCGTATCGTTCTGGACAGCTACGAAGGCATCGATGAGTGGTGAGGTGAGCACACCACCAAAATCGCTAACGACTACTTCAATCCTCGACATCCGATCAATCCATTCCTTCTCAGCCTTTGAGCATACGCTCGGAGGTAGGGGTGTTGGCAACATCTTCGGCGGTTCCGTCAACATCATGGGTGGGAGAGTCGTTCCTTCGTGCGGCTCCGGTGAAGAAGGCCGCGCTCCCCCTCGAGACTCGGCGTGACAAGCGCCTTGTGAGCACCTTTCTTACAAGCACACGCACCGGTGGCAGCAGCAGCGCGAGCCCGATTGCATCGGTTAGAAACCCAGGCGTTAGCAGGAGTGCGCCGCCAAGCACGATCAAAACGCCGTCCAGCACCTCTCTGTGCGGCATGCGGCGCTCAGCCAACGCTTTGTTGAATCTACGCCACGCCGCTCTTCCTTGCCGGTTCAGCAGGATCGCGCCCAAGAGGCTGTCGACAAGCAGGATCGCGATCGTTGGCCAGACGCCGATCAGTCCGCCGATCTCGATAATCAGCCACAGCTCCGCAAGGGGCACCGTAATCAGGAGTATCACAAGCAGCAGCGCCATACATGAAGGGTAGCCCGAAAGCAAAAACTGGGCACGAAATACCTATGTGATATCGCTACCCTAAGTTCAATGCCCACTGAAGAAGAGATAAGGGAAGCACTTACGAGCGTGATAGACCCCGAGCTGGGGGTTGATTTCGTCTCGCTTGGCCTGATCTACGATATCGAGCCAAAAGACGGCGAGGTCTACGTGTCCTTCACGCTCACAACGCCGGCGTGCCCGATCGGCCCGCAGATAACGGAGGAGATCAAGGAGTACGTGGGCAAGCTTGAGGGAGTTGACAAGGTTGAGACCAAACTTGTTTTTGACCCGCCATGGACACCGGACATGATGGGCGAAGACGCCAAGTTTGCACTTGGCTACTAGTCAATCGAGATAGCCCTTATCGAGTGCTCGTCGGGCAACTTGCTCAAGACTTCGTGGATGGCTTTGTGGAGCGCGGGCTGATCGTGTCCAAAATCGTCCAGCAGTGACTTGAGGGCCGTATGGGTCACCTTCAACTGCGAAGGTGTCAACTCCAAGTGGAACCTGACTTCCTCATGCACCTCTCCTTGAAAGCCTGGGTCTGTTTCTGAATTCAACGCTACCTTCCTTCCCAACAAACTCTTCAGCCGGTTTTCCTTTGACCTTGGCCACTCTTCTTGTTCGTGCGAGTACGGCCCTTCTTAGAGTTGGACGAGGGAGACCCGGAATTGCCTTTTGCTTTCGATTTGCCTTTTGCTTTCGACTTGCCCTTTGATTTTCCATCTGAGCCAGTGGTGCTCTTGCCCTTTCGGGTTTTCAATGAGGGCTTCTTGTCTTTGTCGGCAGCTCTTGCAGGGACACTCGTTTTTACCGTAGCCTCGTACAGCTCATCGAAGGCCTCCTGCGTGTCAGTGACCAGCTTGGGCGCGTCGGGCAGTTTGTCGTAGTCCGACAAGAAGCCGACGTTAAACTCACCGTTGTAGCTGAAAATTGCGATTGCAAGCGCGTGGCGTGGCGGAAGAAATGCAACCGGAAAGACATCGAGAAGCTGGCGGCCCTGCAAGTAGAGCGGGAACTGAGGCCCGGGTACGTTCGTGACTATCAGATTGAACAATCTGGTCGAGAAGTTGAGCCGTGATGCTTGGGAAAGAATCGTTGGCGGCATGAAGTCGTTCATCCCGGAGATTACCTCGGCTCCAAGGGCCTGCTTTGAATCCTTGATGCCGTCCATCGCTTCATGTACGTATTTCAGCCGCTGTTTCGGGTCGTCTGCGTAGAGCGGTAGGGGACCGCGGACGGCGGCGATGCGGTTACCGAGAGTCCCGTGCTCATCCTCAGTCCTTATCGATACCGGCACCAGTCCACTGAGCTCCAGTCCTTCTGTTCGCCGCCCACGACGTCTGAAGAACTTAGCCATCGCACCTGCGACGACTGCAAGCACAACGTCGTTCACCGTGCCACCTGCTGAATTTTTTATATCTTTGAACTGGCCGAGCGAGAAGCGGCACCATTCGAGGTGGCGGTGAGGCCCAATCTCGACGTTGAGGAATGTATCGGGTGCCGGGTTCAGCAGCGCCCAGGCGACTTCGCCAATGCCCTCAACGGCCTCTGTTATTCGCCTTGCGGCCGGCTTGGGATTCTCTATTGCGCTCACGAGGGATCGTGCCGCGTTCAGTGGCTGATGCAATCGCTCGCGCAGCCCATCCATCACCATCTCCGCATCGGTTGGCTCTGGGTGCGCTATCCACTGTTGATCGGGCGGCTCTGGGTCCTTCGGTACGGGCTCAAGGTCCAGCAGTACCGTGGACAGGTCGACTCCCGAGATGCCGTCAACCAGGGCATGGTGGGTCTTGCTGATGAGGGCGAAGCGGTTCTCACTTAAGCCCTGGATGAACCAGAGTTCCCAGAGCGGCTTCGTGCGGTCGAGCTGTTGTGAGTAGATTCGGCTCGTCAGCTCTCTCAACTGCTGTTCGCTTCCGGGGCTGGGCAGAGCCGAGTGACGAACGTGGTATTCGAGGTTGAAGTTGGGATCATCTATCCAAATGGGCCGTCCGGCCTCGAACGGTGGAAAGGAAAGCTTCTGTCTGAAGCGGGGCACCTGGTGCAGCCGGGAATCGATGCTCTCAACGAAGTCTGTATATTTTGGCGGCGGTCCTTCAAATATCAGAACAGCTCCCACGTGCATGTGCGTGTTCGAGTGCTCGTTCATCAAGAACGACGCGTCTATCGCGCTCAGCCTGTCCTTGTGTTTCAACTCGCTCGACAAAGTAATGTCCCCCTCTTTTCATAGATGCTACATGCCCAGCAACCGAATTTGGGATCGCGCAAGAATATCCCCATCTCGCGCGAGATGGGCAACATTGCAGCCTGTCTATAATTTGTCCATGTCACCTGTGCCGAAGAGAGTGCTGCTTGCCTCGCCGCGTGGCTGGTGCGCGGGGGTAAAGCGTGCCGTCGAAACGGTGGATATGGCGCTGGAGTTGTATGGGCCGCCGATCTACGTACGGAAGCAGATTGTGCACAACAAGCACGTTGTGAAGGGCCTAGAGAAGAGGGGTGCAATCTTTGTCGATGATGTGACCGAAGTGCCGGAAGGTGAGACGATCGTATTTTCAGCGCACGGTGTTGCGCCGTCCGTGCATGAAAGCGCTGACAAACGTGAACTGGATACGATCGACGCTACCTGCCCGCTGGTTACGAAGGTCCATGTTGAAGCCGGCAAGTACGCGGCGGAGGGCTACTCAGTGATCTTGATAGGCCATGAGGGGCACGAGGAAGTCGTGGGCACCATGGGGGAGGCTCCCGGCAGCATCAGGTTGATAGACACGGAGAAAGAGGCCGAGGAACTCGAAGTGGAAGACCCTGATCGCATTGCCTATATCACCCAGACGACGCTCTCCGTCGATGAGACGGAAAGGATCATCTTAAAGCTGCGCGAACGGTTCCCGAACATCGTAGGGCCCGGGACCGACGATATCTGTTACGCGACCACGAACCGTCAGGTCGCCGTGAAGCGACTTGCCGACAGCTGCGACCTGATCCTCGTGGTCGGCTCCAAGAACTCCTCAAACTCCAACCGCCTGGTTGAGGTGGCGAAGGAGCACGGTGCGCGTTCATATCTGATTGACAATGAGGCAGAGGTCAGGGAGGAGTGGTTGACCGGCGCAGAAACCGTTGGCATAACCTCGGGCGCGAGTGCTCCCGAAGAGATTGTCCAGGGCCTGGTCGAGTTCTTTCGTGAGCGAGGCGTCCAGGAAGTATCGGTATTTGAGTCGGTCGATGAAGATGTGCACTTCATGCTTCCCAAGCAGATTCGGCAGGACGCTGCAGCCACTGCCTAAGAGCCTATCCCTACAGAGACAGTCTCTAATACGGGTCGAGTCGTAGTTCAACGCGACTGTCTTGAGAGTTGCATTTCACCGACCTCACACCTTTTACGCCTGCCCGGGCAATAGAGTTCCGGCAATGATCGGCTCGCAAAAAATCGTGACCACGGTGCGGTGAAAGCATGGGAGCTGTCTAGTTTGTTTGGAAGTTCATCGATGCGACGCTCGATTGTCGTTGGTTGGGGTCAGACCGAGATAGGTCGCCATCCGGACAGGACGCCTTCCGAACTGGCGATCGATGCCCTGCACGAGGCGCTTGACTACGCAAAGCTGAACGTGCGCGAGCTGGACGGTGTATTGACGGTGCCTCAGGGTTACATGCGTGCACGAGTTCCAATGCACGCGCAGCGACTGGCAGAACAGATCGGGGTGCCGGTGCGATCACTGGCAGAGGTCGGCAACGGGGGCGCATCCGCGATGCTTGCCTTCAAGATGGCCTGCATGGAGATCGCCTGCGGCAATCTCGATGTTGTCGCAGTGGTTGGCGCTCAGGCGGAACGCTCGCTTTTCGGAGAGGAGCTGACACCGGAATTGTTGGACCGGGCCCAGCTGATAAACGCAATGTACGGCGCTCAACTCGCTCCCTACGGAATGTTGATGGCGCTGCCCAGCTATGCGCTGTCTGCACAGCGTTACATGCACGAGCACGATATAGGTGAGCGTGATGTGGCCGAGTTGCCCGTGCGCTTACGCTACAACGCAACTCTCAACAAGCGGGCCGAGTTGCGCGAGCCGATCACCGTTGATCAAGTGGTCGATTCGCCCCTGGTGTCGCCACCGATTCACAGACTGGAGGCACCGCCCTGGTCGGACGGCGCCGCCTGCATCGTTCTCATGAGTGAGGATCGAATCTGGCGCAGCGACCGCAACGGGCCGGCGGTTGTGGGCTGGGGCGAGGAACATGAGCCCGATAACTTCGTACCGTTCGGGTCAAGCCTGACCGACTTTCCCTGGATGCGAAGGGCGACGGACGAGGCGCTTAAACGGGCCGGGCGTACGAGAGATGACATCGATGTCGCCGAAGTGTACGGTGCCTTCGCGCACGCGGAGCTTGTCAGCTACGAGAGCATGGGCTTCTTCAGGCCGGGCGAGGCAGCGGGGGCCGTTAAACGGGGCGAGACCGCTATCAACGGGCAACTACCGATCAACACCAGTGGCGGCAGGTTGTCGCTCGGCCACCCTCCTCAGGCGACACCACTTCTGATGTTGGCCGAGATTGGGCGGCAGCTTACGGGCAGGGCCGGCAAGCGCCAGGTGCGTTCCACGAAGGTTGGCCTCGTACAGTGCGAGCACGGCATGATGAACGGCGGCGCCGTCTGCGTCCTGGAGGTTTGAACTGAGCGGCATGCATTACTTACTGCAAGAGATGTCGAAGTTACAGAAGGAGTTCTTCAACAGGCTCGACGCCGAAGGCCGCATCTACGCCACAAGGTGCCTTAAGTGCGAGGAGCTGCACCTTCCACCGCGCGATCGCTGCCCGGAGTGCGACAGCACTGAATACGAGTGGACAGCGCTCTCCGGCGAAGGGGAGCTGTATGCATTCACGCAGCAGCCGCGTGCGCTGCGGTTTGCAGTACCGGATGTAATCGGCCTGGTGCGGCTGGAGGAGGAAGTGACCGCGTTCGGAGTGATCGATGCAGTTTTCGACACGCTTTCGATAGGGGATCCGGTTGAGGCCAAAGTCATGCGCGATGACAAAGGCCCACCGGTGCTCGGATTCAAGCCAACCGGAGAGAAAAAGTAACCCCACGCTTGTATTACGAACATATGTTCGTATACTAGATATGTGGGAATAGTTGATGTAGATGAACCGCTTGCGGCGGCCTTTTTCGTGATTGGATCGGGAAAGATCGAGCCGCGCGCCTTCAAGCGGCGCAGCACCTCCGAACGTGCGAACGTCAAGCGGGTCATAAGCTCCTTTGCAGTCGAAAGGGGGGAAGAGCTTGTCTGGCGCTTTGCCCTGCAGATGGAATCCGGCGATCTCTGGGAGGTTGCCTACGAGGGCAAGGGATCAAGGGTGGTGCTGCTCAGGGTTGATTCGGGGCCATAGTGCTCTGCGGCTCGGGTTTTGACAGATGCACATCCTGTCCTGGATTGGAGAAGGGAGGCAGGCTGTGATCTACCTTGACATGGATGCCTTCTTCGCCTCGGTTGAGCAGCGCGACCATCCTCACCTGCGTGGTCGGCCTACGCTTGTGTGTCACACCGACCACGATCCGGAATCGACCAACTTCGGTGTGGTTGCCGCCGCCAGCTATGAAGCCAGGCCCTACGGTGTGCGTTCCGGGATCACCGTGCTCGAGGCCAGGAAGAAGTTGGGTCGCGATGCCGCCTTTATCCGTGCCGACTATCAGAAGTACCTGGCAGTCTGCCGGGGGGTTTACCGGCTCTGCGAGGGCCTTGGCTATACCGAGGCGGCATCTGTCGATGAGTTCTTTATCGAGGCGATCAACCCCCAACGCCGCTTCGGCTTCGAGCTCTTCGCCGCCGCCGATCTGCAGCGTGCGGTCAGGGAGCGCTTCGACCTGTCCGCAACCGTTGGCGTCGGCTACTCGAAGCGCTCGTCCAAGATGATCGCCGAGACGGTGAAGCCGGGCGGGGTGGCTGAGGTCTGCTCTCGCGAGGACTTTCTCGAGCGCTTCCGTAACGAGCCGGTAACGGTGATTCCCGGGGTAGCCAAGCGTCTGTCCCGTAGTCTCTCCACGCTCGGCATATACACGATCGCAGATCTTGCCGAGGCCGATCCTCTGAAGCTGGTCAAGCGCTTTGGTGTCAACGGCTGGTCACTGTCACGTGCCGGCCGGGGAGAGGGGGGAGGACGACTCGACCCCGGGTTCAAGCGCCGCAGGGTGAGGTCGGTGGGCCACTCCGCCAGCCTGCGCAGGGTGAGCGATCTGCGCGAGCTGAAGACGAACCTGTTGGGTCTGGCGGAAGGGGTTGCGAGAAGGCTCAGGGCGCAGGGCCTCGAGGGCAGAACGGTCACCACCTGGATCTGCTTTGACCGTACCTTCTCGAAGAGGGAGGGCAAGACTCTGGATCGTCCGGTCTCACTTGGCGGGCCCATCCACGAGACTGCGTGCAAGACCCTGGACAAGTTCGCCCATCTGGTCAAGCCGTGGCCGGCATCGGCCATAGGCGTTCGGGTGAGCAACCTGCGCAACGGGATGCAGCTCTCGTTCGACGAGGACCGTGACCTGCGCCTCGCCCTTGCCTGTGACGCGATCGAGAAGCGGTTTGGTGCGAGAGCGGTGCAACGCTCGTCACTCGTCAACTGGCGGCGCGAGTACCACGCCGTGCCACGGACAGAGGTCTCATGAACTCGGGGGAGGCACGGCAGTGATCTACCTCGACATGGACGCCTTCTACGCCTCGGTCGAACAGCGCGATCACCCCCACCTGCGTGGACGGCCCACGCTCGTCACACACAAGACCGACGACCCGTACGCCAGCAACCGCGGTGCGGTCATCGCCGTCAGCTACGAGGCGCGCCGGCGGGGCATTCGCGGCCCCTCGAGCGTGCTTGAAGTCAAGAGGAGGCTGGGCCCGGACGCCGCGTTCGTGCGCTCGGACTTCGAGAAGTACCTGGCCATCTGTCGGCAGATATACCGCATCTGTGAACACTACGGCCCGACAGAGGCGGCATCGGTCGACGAGTTCTACCTGGAAGTGGCAGACCCGCGCGGCCGCTTCGGCTTCGAGCTCTTCGCTGCCGCCGAGCTGAAGCGGCGCGTGCACGAAGAGCTGGACCTTCCGGCATCGGTCGGCGTCGGCTACTCGAAGCGCTCGGCCAAGGTGGCCGCCGAGTCCGTAAAACCCCGCGGTCTCGCCGAGGCAAAAAGCCCGGAGCACTTTGTCGAGCAGTTCGGGCGGGAGCCCGTCACGGTCGTGCAGGGCATCGCAAACCCTCTCGCCCGGCATCTGGCAACACTCGGCATATACACGATCGCGGACCTCGCCCGTGCCGATCCTCTGCCGCTCGTCAAGAAGTTCGGAGTAAACGGCTGGTCGCTGTCGCGCGCGGGCCGAGGCCACGGGGGAGGGAAGCTCGAGCCGGGCTTCAAACGCCGGCGGGTGCGATCGGTTGGGCACTCGTTGACGATGCGCGGTGTGAGCGATGTGACGCAGATCGAGCGCGCGCTGCTCGGTCTCGCGGACGGCGTTGCCAAGAGACTCCGGCGCCAGCACCGATCCGGCCGGGCGGTGACGACGTGGATCAACTTCGACCGGAAGTTCTCGAAGTTGGGCAGGGCGAGCGCGCCCCAACCGGTCGTGCTCGCCGAACCGATCTACCGCCTTGCGTGCAGGACCCTGCACAGATACGAGCACCTGGCGGACAGGTATCCGGTCACCGGACTGGGCATCAGCATCAGTGGCTTGAGCACCGGCATCCAACTCTCCTTCGGCGGCGACCGCGAACTGCGATTGGCATTCGCCTGCGACGAGATCGAGCGCCGCTTCGGCAAGAGCGCCGTCAAGCGCTCAGCGCTCAAGGACTGGCGCCGTGACTTCCAGGCGGCCCCGGGGACGGAGGTGGGGTAGGAGTCAGCACTTGGAACGGCGGAGATGCCCGAATGAACGCAGCGTCTTCGCCAGTTTCAGTCGTTCCCTAACCTTCGAGCGAGTTATCTTGAGCTGCTTGCCAACCGCATCGATGCTGCCCAGCGTCTTGTAGGCGTCGGTCGTCTTTTTGAGTGTTTTCGAAACAGTGCTCGGCAACATCGGTGGCGGCAGGCGCCGATCGCGCCTGTTGCGTCCATTTACGCGGCGCAGGGCCTTGATTGCCTTTTTCGTCTGTGCTCGGTTGCCGTAGGTGATGGTTACCATCGAGCTGCCCGTAAAGACGCGGGTTCCACTCTCATATCCGTTGTAGATCGCCAGCGCGCCGCGCGCCTTGTAGTGCCGTTTAGCGCGACTGTCGAGGGCAAGAGAAGGGCGTTTGCAGACCGATTCCACCTGGACCTCCAGTACGGGCGGGCAGCCCTTTGGCTTGTCCTTGCTGCAATCTTTGTAGAGGAAGTAGAGAGAGTTGTCTTTCGTCGTGAGGGTACCGCTCAAGAGGAGAGCGCCGAACTTCTTTCCAAGGTAGTAGGTGGGGAACTTCTTAAATGACTTGGCGCGCTTTAGGTCGACATCGACGGTCGGGCGTATACGCTTTCTGGGCTGGCACTGACCCGTCGATGGTGCGCTCGTGAGGCCCGTGGATTGCCAGGACGGGCTGGTGTTCGAAACGGAGCTGTTGGTTAGCCGAGTCTGGCAATGTCCATCGGCCCGCATGGCGTATATCTCGTTGCCGTGGCGACTTGGGTAGTTGTGTGTACTGGCGAAGGCGATCTGCGTACCGTCCGGCGACCATGTGGGGTCTGTGTCCTGCGCTTTGGACTTCGTCAGTCGTTTCTGCTCTGTGCCGTCGCTGTTCATGACATAGATCTCCCCGTTTGGAAAGCATTCGTCGGAGCCACAGGACTCTCCGTTCTTGTCACGGCCGCTCCCGAACGCGATCCTTTTACCGTTTGGAGACCAGACGGCCCCCCATCCATCTCGGCTGAGTAGTTTCTGCCCGCTGCCATCCTGGTTTACGGTGTAGATGTCCATCTTGGCCACCTCTTTATTCTTGTTGAAAGACACTTGCGAGTAAGCAATCTCCTTTCCATCTGGAGACCATGTTGGCACACCGTTGCTGGTGAACTCCCCACCCTCGACCAGCTTTACTTTCTCAGTTCCATCTGCGTTCATGACATAAATTGAACTCGGATGCGAAGTGTTTCTTGACTGGCGTTGACGGAACACGATCTTCTGTCCATCAGGTGACCACGCGGGATCTCCTGCTTGAACACCTTTGGCTGTGAGCCTTATAAGGCCCTGGCCGTTTGAGCTCATCACATAGATCTCACTTGTATCATCATCCCAGGAGTACTTAACCTTTGTAAAGGCGATCTTCTGCCCGTCGGGAGACCATACGGGCCGCTGGTTTTCCGGTGACTTGGAGGAATCCAGTGAGCTTCGGGTCAGCCTCCTGCGATTTGTGCCATCGTCGTGCATAACGTAAATGTCGTGGCCAACGGTGTAGACGATCTTGGAA
>SDBU01002978.1_pt1 | contig 21995 bp, 26 predicted proteins | sample 2277071 | NCBI WGS metagenome assembly SDBU01 (sample SAMN10397929, study PRJNA504765) | marine sediment metagenome | isolation source: marine sediment core GS08_GC12, 126 cmbsf | place: Arctic Ocean: Gakkel Ridge, Loki's castle | collected 2008 | reverse complement strand
CGCATATTGATCGAAGCAGAAGCCCCAATCGGCAAGATAGCAAAAGACAACCCTGAGGCACTGGCACAATTTATGAATCAACCAGAGATGAAAATAATAGTCGCCATAACCAGCCCCATTGGAAACTTATCTGATGACTGGGTAAAGGATAAAATGAACGTGCTTCTTGATGTAATGAAGGATATCAGGCCAGAATTAGCCAGAGGCATACTTGAAACCCCCGGGGGCCCAGAATGGTTTTTAGACAGTTTGACAGGGCTAAAGAACTTAATGTTCAGAAGCCAAAGATAAATAGTGATACATACCCTAGTTAAAATGAAATGCTAGCGACTTCAACTACTTTCAAGGGAACATCGAAGGAGGCATACTATCTTAATTTTAACAGGGATGAAATTTTTAAGGCCCTGATTAGTAGCGAAGGCCATTTTCGTAACTTCACCAGCCTAAAAGAGGACAGCTCTGGCTTCCTCAATTGTATCGTCAAACATCTTGCGGACGCTGAAGGGCATGCTGATGAAGCAATTTCTCATGCTCTCATAGCTGAAAACGAGGAGACGAGCAGAAGATTCGTCGAATTACGAGATGAGATCCGCACTCTGAGGAAATGGATACAGAGCAGCCCAATAACTAGGGACGAGGGAATAAGGGAGATAAGGAAAGTACGTCGCCAATTCGAGGGCTTCAATCCCAACTATGATGTATCAAAGTGCGAGGCTTGCGGTGATTCAGAAGAGATCATGAAGGACATCACAAAGATTCTCAGCGGTCTCAAGAATAATACCCATGCCACAGCAGCTCACGAGGCCAATGCAGAAGACTTTCTCGTCATGGAAAAGGAAATGGCGGAGAAGGTAATAGCCGAATTATCCAAGAAATACGGGGTGGATCCTCCTGAGCTCGTCATAAGCGACAAGTGCTACGAGCCTCAAGCTGGGCTATATCAGGCTGGCCCACACTCCGCGGGTAAGATAATGATGTGCAAAAGCGGGGTCAACCTCCACGTTCTAGCCCATGAGTTCTGGCACCATGTCCAGAAGAAGAAGGGAATGCACCTCGACGAGGGAAAGGCAGAGAAATTCGCCATAAAGCTATTCGCCTCCCCGCCTCAAAAAAGCTTATATGTCCTTCACACCCATTCTCATAATGAACGCAACATGGCGATGAGAGAAGTCGGCATAACTGACTGGAAGGACGTAGGCGTCGTATACGGCGGAGAGCTCCTTGGGTTCTCAGCAGATTACGGCTTGAAATACCTTGACACTCTGAGGCCAGAAGGCTGGATGGGACAGCCCGTCAGCTTCTGGGGAGACATCCTCGGAGCCATAGGCGGAGTCGTAGGCGCCCTTTACCTGGATGCACCCTTGAACCTACTCGCGGCCCTAGTCGGAGGCTACCTGGCAACTGATCTGGTGAATCATATCATCAGAATAGCCACCCCTCCGGTCCTAATCGTAGCAGTGCCTCCAACGGTGTACACACCAGGATACACTCCTCCAGCCGCACCCACGCCCGCGGTCACCTCGGGCACTTACGTAGTTGGATAGAGGGCTCATCCCGTTTAGAGTTTAATGCCGACGTAAGTCCTGTGCCCTCCTAAGCTAGATTTTTTCATGTGTACTCACATAAATCATATGCTTCGGATTCACTATATTTCTTCCTGAAATTCCGATTCAAGGTAGATCCTGCCTCCTTCTTTAACCCAAACGACTGTTGATTCACCTGGGGTAAGTTTCAGAATTTCTATGACTTTCTTTGGAACCTGCATTTTTCCATCGCCATATAGAAGAGCGGTTTTTAGGATTAGTCTACCTGTTCGAACAACATACGTTCCTCTGGATCCTCTCTCCGTCACTTTTCTCACTCTATGGTAGGTTTCTCACGAAGAGATTATAACTCTGAATATAAAAGTCATTCTTGGAAAATAGGAGATAATGACAATGGGACAAGGCGGATACATATTTTGTGAATGGGATTCAGTACAGAAAGACGATCGACAATTTCAGGAAGTTTTCGCTAAACTTGAGGCTGACATGATCAGGAAGTGCAATGCCGAGTGGGCGCCAAAGACCTTCGGTAAGCTGGCGCCAATGGCGGGGCAGTATGGAAGGACATCGATTCTTCCAGGGCTCTTTGACCCCAACCCGAACACTTACGGTGGAGCTTCTTTCGGAGCAGCCGCGACTGGCACGTTCCCGAGACCTCCGGCTTACTGGAGGCAGGCCTTCAGCACGACTGGACATCAGACCCTAATACAGGGTAACAGATCTGGAGAGACGATGCCTGAGGACTGGAAGACCGGGTGGCTAGGGATAGCTTTCCCGAACAAGAACCAGCACATTACAGAGATCAGGTTCCAGATAGGCGACCGCAAGTACGGCAGGATCAACCTCGAGGAGATGTATGTCTATAACAAGCCTGCTATCATCTTCGAGGAACCCTACATCATCGACGAGGAGACATCATTCCACCTATACGGCTACTTCGAGCCAGAGATTGCAGGTTACCCCACAATAGCGGGGGGAGAGCCTCATTCGTTTGCACCGACACTTGAAATCGAGGGAGATACAACTGTTGTCCAGTACCAGCGCATCGTACTTCTAGGAGAGGCATGCTACAAGATGATTGACAGGGCTCTAGGAGTCTGTGGAGCGACGATCTAAAATGTCTTACGTAATTTGCGAATACGAAAAGGTGAAGGCCAACTTCCCTCAGTTCAAGAAGGTCATGACGGATCTTGCAACTACGCTGCGAGCCAAGTGCGCTGCCGACTGGTCGCCCAAGACATTTGGGGGACTGGCGCCGACAGCTGGACAGTTCGGTGAGACAACCATCATACCGGCTCTGTTCAGGGATCAGACGATGACGACCGCGAATGCGGGTAACATGTCTACCTGGCACCAGACACTTACACTTACTAACGCAGAGAGAGTTTTAGGCGGAGCACAGAAGACGATCATGTCTGGAAGCGGCACGGGAGGCATACTACTTGAGGATTACAAGGTAGGGCTAGCTGGCCTTGTATTCCTCGACAAGGCGATACGTATCTCGGAGATCAAGATGCAGATCAGCGACAGGAAACTGCCGCGCATCAACATCGAGGAGGCCCTCGCCTACAACAAGCCTGCCATAGTCTTCGAGAGCGGCTACATAATCGATGAGGAGACAGGATTCGACCTCTATGCATTCGTTACGACTCAGGGTGTTCAGAGGATCAAGCTTCTGGGGTTGCAGATGAACAGAGTGCCAAACAGGCTACAGGTGACTAACGCGGGAGCGACACTGTGAGGTTGATATGAATGGTACAAGTAGTTAGAGCAACATCTGGAGCGCGCTACGACCGTGGATTCGGAGCAGCTGCTTACGGAGCACCGCTCATACACATACACGAAGTTGATAGGAAGGTATTCGGTAACAGCATAGTCGTCAAGGTCTGGGGTCAGATAAAGATAGCCGCGAAGGAGGTTGTCTTCGCTAGGGAGTTGAAGCTGAACACGCTTCAGGTACTCTTGCTGACCGTTGAGACCGGCGTACACTGGCCGTTTACGGCTCAGAAGTGGGTCTACCACAAGGGCGAGTTCGACAACTACGCCTCAATCGACATCCTAGGACCAGGAACTGCCTACCAGTATGAAGCAGGCACAAGAAGTGCGGCACAGACTCTTCCAACCACGCTACCCGCAGACGGCTCAATCTGGCTCAACTTCATGGCTCTCGGCGAGTAGTCATTGCAGGAAAAACCGTAAAGAAAATAAAATGGTGTGAATGCAATGGCAAAATACGCCGAATGGAGTGACTGGCTACGTGAGGGCTACTTCATCAGCTACCTAGTGGAAGGCGTGAGATACTACGAGCACATAGTCCAGAGAGACCTAGGGCACTGGGAGTACGAGTGGCCAGAGACAGTGGGCTCAGAAACCGAGTCTGGGCCCTTCGTTCCAGATGCCCTGGAGATAACCAGAGGATTCGATGCCACGACCAATACTAACCGGCTGTGGCAGATGATCTTCGGCATAAAAGGGCAGTCTCTGATCTACGTGGAGCTTCCTACGGACCTCCACAGGCACGGAATACCCAAGGTACCTAAGCCGAGCTCAGCCATGTGGTACACAAGCCACTTTGAGGAGTACATGAGCCCCTTCCTGACGCCAACATTCATAACGGAGCACTTCATGATAAGGCCGTGGAACCAGCAGATTGCCTTATCAGCTTACAACCCAGACGAGATAGACGACACAGACCTGAGACTTAACATATTCCTCGCCAAGCTTGCAACGGAGCGCATAGGCACTGTTCAAATGGGAGTCAAGACACCCACAGCGCCACGCTGGACCGAGACCCTAGACAAGCTATACAGACGCGTCATACCGCATAGACCACTGACGATTCTACCTGTGAGGGCCCCGGCGGAGGCCCCGGTAGGGGAGTGATAGAACATGGTACAATTCTTTAAGAACCTGATAAAGGACATCGGCCTACAGAGAGAGGTAGAGGTAGCCCTTCCTTACGCCGTCGTCGGCGGAGCCTGGGAGGGTAGCTTCGAGAATGAGCCCATGTACGATGACCTCTACTACACAGCGTTAAGCCATGTCGTACCCACGGGGCAGCAGCTTAAGGTGCTATTCCTGAGGGTCTGGACACAGGCAGCTGGAGCAAGGTACAGTGTATTCCAGTCGAACCCTGCGGCTGCAGGATTGACAGGAGCAGTCGAAGCTTTCCCCGTAGTGGGAAACACACCTCCATTCAACGACGGAGCCACAGAGGCAAGGGACTACCCGATGCTGGAAGCGGCTGGAGCCGAGATCCTGCACGGAAGCCTCGTAGACCCGATACAAGTCCTCGAGGGCAGCATAGAGTTCAGAGTACTAGCCATATGGCCAGGTAATGAGGTAGATCCAGAAGCACACACAGGATCAAGATACGGCATAACCTGGTGGGGTGTTGAAAAAGTTCCAGAACCAAAACGCTAAACAAATCTTACCCATTTTTTTTCTTTGTATGTAAAAACCTATCATATTATAGAATCTTTTGACGTTTTCTTTGCTGCGCGCGCATAAGAAAGAACATTATATTAGCCCAGTCCCTTCTATTTAGTTGATATGAGATGGGCGACTCAACAAGCCATACTTCCATGCTGATCGGTAAGTACAGGACCGTCCCCGTCGACCTCGCAGATGGAGGAGTGGGTTATATCCTGCTCGACAGGAAAGGTAGGGTGATCAACCTTCTTTCGGCCAGAGACGATGATGAAGATGCAATTCTCCTCAAGGTCGACAGCAATGAGAGCTTGCACACAACTCACTCCCAGAGCCTGAAGAGCTTGGCCGTCACGTCCCCAGGGGTCGCCTATGCGAACGGGGTGAACGCCCTCTGCTTGGCAAAACCGGCATCGGGAAGAGAAGTGGAGATAGTCTCCCTATGGATCGCGGCTAAGGCCGCGAGCGACTTCTACCTAGTCTGCTCGGAGCTCGGCGTTGATCCCGGAAGTACCACGAATCATACCTTCGACCTTGTAGGCATAAAGGGGGATGGAGTAACGGATACCTCTGACGTAATCTGGGCGGCCTTCTTCGCAGCCCAGGGAAGAGGCGCGACGGGTGGCGAATACCACTTCGACGGCGGTTTGAACTGTGAGATCTACCTCATAGCCCCCGATGTGGACTATAGCCTCGTACTCACGTGGCTCGAGGAGATCCCATAGATTGCCTATGATAAGCCTCATTAATCCACCTCAACTCCAGTTGAGGGAGCCCTATGCCTATCCGCGCGCGCGCGAATCCTAAATGGTGTTGTGAGGTCTTCTACAGGTTAACTCCTGATTCTGAGATAGCTTTTAACCAGTTCAAGTATCAGCTGTGAGGCGTTTCCGAATCCAAAATCTTCTATACGCCCTGTCTTCGTCTCAGGCCACTCTGTGTTCTCTCTAAGTATCGCCATTAGCTTTCCAGACCAGAAGGCCTCTTTCTGAAGTCCTCCTGAGTCGGTCGCCACGCCTTTTGAATGCTTTACGAGCTTCAGCATCTCCACGTAGTTTACCGGGTCTATATCTCTGATATTTCTAGGAATCTCGATTTCAAATTTCCCTAGCCTATTCCTTGTCCTTGGGTGAACTGGAAAAACTACTTCACCCATATTTTTCATCTCATCCAGTCTCAACGATAGCTTATGGGGATCGTCTACGTTCTCTGGTCTGTGAAGAGTGAGTACATGGTATCCATTTTCCTCTAAGCCCAAGTCTTCGACTATGGTGCATTTTTCCACATCTTCTCTGCTCGAGTAGAACATGTCAAGCATGGTATCGCCTGTCTTGAATACGTCTCCCCTTACCTTCTCATCTAAGAGGTTCATCCTGCAGTTGACAGTAGGCGCGAATAGGAGGTCAGAGCAGTGGTCTATGAGTCGCCTGTTAACCTCCTCCTTCATTCCCATATCATAGGACCTAGCACCAGCCTCCATATGAGCTAAGGGTATACCTCTTTTAGATGCGACCAAGGCCGCCGCTAATGCTGAGTTAGTATCCCCCGGCACCAAAATGAGGTCTGGATCTTCTTCCAGTTCCTTGTTCAACTTGGACATTATGAGTGCTAGTTGCTTGATATGGGTGTGGCTTCCAACTTCGAGATTCGCATCGGGCTTGGGTAGATCAAATTCCTCGAAGAGTGAGGCGGTCATTTTATAGTCGTAGTGCTGACCGGTGTGAATTATCGAAAGGTCTATCTCATTATCTCCGCTGGCTATTCTGATCAGGGGGATAGATTTTATTATCTGGGGCCTTGTCCCCAAGACTAACTGAAGTAACATATCTAAATAGAGATAAGAGACATAATAAAATTGATTCCCTTGAAACCACAGGTTCTGATAGTCACCCCATTAAGAAATGAGGACCACTCGGTGTCACAATACCTTGAGGCGTTGAAAGCCGTTGATTACCCGAAGGATCTGATTGATCTATATTGGCTGGAGAACGATAGCTCGGATAAGACGCTGTCAATGCTGAAGGCAGCTAAGGGTGAAATGCCGTTCAAATCTACGACTCTTAAATCAGTCAATATAATTGGACCACTTCAGAAAAACAAGCCTGAGGACTATTTTAAAGACATCAGCTTCGGACATAGAAGAGGAAAGGCATGGATTACAATATGGAACCAATATTTCATCCCAATAGCCAAGAAAGTGAAACATAAATACATACTATTTTGGTATGCAGACGCCATTGCCCCGCCGAACGTGATAACCGAGTATCTGAAGGTCTTCGAGGAATACCCTGCTGGATGGGTTGGAGGTAAGATGCGCCGCAGATTCCCCCGTCATAAACATGTGTTAAGTCCTTGGCCTCCTGGACTTGCACTCCGTGAATCAAAAGAGCCCCTCGTATGTCGGCTGACTGGTCATGTGTTTATGATACCTAGGGAAAATCTATGCAAATGCGAGTGTAATTACAATGCTAAAGAGATACATTACGCTGTTATTAACGGTCTGAAGGAGCAAGGGTTGAAAGTATATTATCAGCCAACCGTTTACATTCCTCATGTATCAATGGACGGGAAAATACACGGTGAACCACTTTAAACCAAGCCATCTGTGGCTGCGCGCATAGCTTGGCCCAACACATGGCAAACTCTGGCTACCTTCTGTTCAGTCATTTCATGGTAAAGCGGAAGAGCCAGATAGTTGAATTTCTCAAATTCGCAGTCAAAATCTATATATTTTCTATAGTAAGGCATCTCATCCAGTCTATAGGTACCGAAGTTGCATTCCACTCCTTCCTTTGAAAGCCTTGTCTGAACGTTGTCGAAAACTACGTCGGAAGGCAAAGAGATTACGAAGGTTTGATAATTATAGTTTCTGTTAATATCACGCCCAATTTGACCATAAATTTCAATTTCCACGGGAAGATTATCGTTGTACCACTTGACTATCATGTGTCTACGCTCTAGTATTTCTTCTATAAGATCGATCTGAGCAAGCCCTATAACGGCGTTTATATCGCTCATCCTCATACTATATTCAAAACCGCTATGGCTTCCTTGACCCACTAATTCTATGGCGGCTTCTGCTATTTCCTCATCATCGGTGCAGAGGACGCCTCCCTCTCCAGTTGTAATTAACTTTCTAGCGTGAAAAGAGTGACAAGATATGAATGGTTTTCCTGTGCCTCCTTTTGACCCAAGGGAGCAGGCGCAATCGCCTACAGACCATTCTCGATTACCCGTTTTGAGTCCAAATAAATCCACACCCAAGTCAAATGGAGGCTTTGTGATTAATGGTGTAAGCCCTGTGGCCATAATGGCATTGGCGGTAGAAGGAAATGTTATATTTGGTATCCTCACCGTTTTCTTGTCTGGCGCAGAGAGTTCTAGCGCTATTTGAAGGGCTGAAGTACAAGAGTTTGTCGCAACGCCATGTTTGTATCCTTCAATGTATGCTACTTTCTGTGCAAACTCCTTAGACATATTGCCTCCGGCAATCCACCCCGACTTGAAGATGCCTTTAAGCCGGTGAATGGCTTCATCAGGTATCCAGGGTTTTGCAAGCCGAATTTTATTTTCAAACATTGTTATTCTTATACCAATCTATTGTTCTCTTGAGGCCTTCTTCTAATGTAATCTCAGGGACATACCCCAACATCTTTTCGGCTCTCGTTGTATCTGGAACCCTCAGATAAACATCCATCACTGGTGCCTTCCTATCTACGCATTGAATCGTTGAACTCGACTTTGTTAGCCGTTTTATTAGTTTAGCAAGACGATATATAGTAATTGTCTCTCTAGGATTCCCTATGTTAAAGGTTTTTCCAGATGCTTTGACATTGAAGGGTATTAACAGTAATCCATTAATAAAGTCATCAACATAGCACCAGGAACGTATTTGATTACCGTCGCCGTAAACATTAATCGGTTTATCACGTAGTGCATTATCGATAAAATTGCGTACTGCGCCACCCCCGATTTGACTGGGGCCATATATGTTAAATGGCCTTACCGTAGTTACATTAAGCCCATATTGTTTATGATATGCTAGAGCCAAATACTCTGTCGCCAACTTGCTGACCGCATATCCCCATCTAGCTTCACTTATAGGACCCTGAGTCGTGGATGTCTCCTCATCCACCTTAAAAGCTAATTGTCCGTAAACTTCGCTGGTTGAGATCGTTATGACATGATTTACACCCAATTCTCTCGCTGTTTTCATAACATTGTAAGTACCCAAAAGAGCAACCTCTATGGTTTTCACGGGTTTTTGGATTACTGTATCAATACCACACAATGCGGCTAAATGGAAGACTATATCACATCCACACATATACTCCTTTAATCTATCTACGTCCAGTACGTCTCCGCATACCGTTTTTATAGCATCCTTTTCCCATTTCGGTTTACCCCTTGAAAAATTGTCGTAAACGATGACATCCTTAGGCTGATGGGTGACCAGTCTATCACAGAGGTGGCTTCCTAAGAACCCTGCGCCTCCTGTTACCAAGATAGATTTATTTCTCAGACTCATTTTGTGCCACTCCATATACTATCTTCTCATCTTGGCTTCCTTGAAGTAATTGGATAATCCCCTCAAGGCTATACCTGTTTTAAAATTCATGGCACCAACGTCTTCACCTAAGATGTGTTTTCTGATTAAAGCATCTGGGGCATTATAGTCCGCCAACGCTCGCAGACTCTCCGTACCAGAAAAGCGGGGGTTGATCTCGAAAACAGATATGTCTCCATTCACTAATCTACATTGGATATTGAGTGGGCCCCTTGACTTGATATTCAACGCTATTTTCTCGGCACTATCCCTAACTTCTGGAAAGTTCTGTATTTCTCCTTGTGAAATACCTGTCGATATGCGTATTGGTGGTGATTTGGGGCGATAATTCTTAATAGAGTAAAGGGTTGATAGTCTTCCCTCCAACCTCCTCTTGATGGCGATGGACCCCATTAAATCGCCGTCCAGTGAGGTTAACACGCCAACAGTGTACTCCTCTTCCGGAGACCCCACATACTCTTGAAATATCGGTACGCAGCCATTTCTCTCCAGAAATCCCTTGAAGAAGGTCAGCTCTTCTCTATTCTGCGCCACGAATACAAAATTCGATCCCCCCGATCCTAGAGCGGGTTTTACAATCAGCGGATAATGCGAATCATCCCACTCATCGAAGCTTTTACAGGCAGGTACTCGAACCCCCATCTTAGCCAGAAATAATAAGCCCCTATGTTTATCCTTGAAAAGGTCGATGACCTCCATACTATTTACCAGTGGTAGTATTCCATGATCCTCGAAGAGCTGTCTATTCCTAGTAATCTTGAACAGCTCGACTTCGGTTCCAGGTATCAGAGCTTTTACTGATTCCTTCTTACATATCTCTAAGATTCTATCTAGGTATCCCTCTTTTGTCGCTCTTGGCACCGTGTAGCCTTTATCAGAAAACTGTAATCCCAAACTATAAGGATCTACATCGGTGCAGATTATTCTATAAGGTGTTTCAGCAGTCCTTAATGCGAAAACTATTTGCTCGCCGATGCTTGCTCCACCTACACCAGTTACTAGGACGGGGGTTTTCTCATTCATTTTATGGGACCTCTTATTTAATGATCAAGTCATTATTTTCTATATATCCGACTCTGTAATTTCCAGTAAAACTACATTTTATTCGTTCCCTTATTTTCGTAAAATAGGGTGGGCTAGTTGTAATTAATATTAACGTGTCATCTAATACCCTCTTTGAGCAAGGTTGTACCCTCTGGTTAAATCCTGGCTTGATCTTTCCGTGATAAAAATCATTATCATCAATCAACACCAAGTTATCTGGGAGTACATCGCTACAAAAAAGGGATATTAATTCCGCTACTAGGCCCATACCATATAGAACAAGCGCCTTCTCCTTCTTCACGACTTCTCTAATCTTTTTTATTAAACACATCTGGTTTTTTACGAAGTCTTTTTTGAATAAAAGTTCTCGCTTATTTGGGTTAAATGTTGTTTTGGGAGAATTGGCGTATTCGGCACACATTATTAGCGACGGGCCATTATCATGTAATATATCAATTATCTCAAACCCCTTTCGTTCTAATAGTATTCTCAATGTTTTGCGTGTAAAATAATTAATGTGTTCATGAGCATTAAAGGGGTCGATGTTGTTCCTTAGATAGTATTCAATATCTGGAACTTGTATGAACATTTTTGTTCCAGCTCGGATATACATTCTTAGCTTCTCAAAAAACTCGTCCAAGTCGATTATGTGCTCCATTACAAAGTTCATTTGTATAACGTCAAATGTTTTCTTGAATAGGTTTTTCTCCGAGGTTTCAAAGAAGGAACTGGCTATGGTTGCTTTTGGGTTATTTGTTCTTGCTATTTCAACGTTCTTTCTAGAGGGGTCCACTCCATAACATTCAAGACCAAGACTCTTAAAAAACGGAAACAGAGGAGCTTTGTTACACCCAATATCTAATAATTTACCAGATGTTGGAATATTAGCAAAGAAGTTTTTGAATCTCTCATGATATACGTCTCTAAATTGTATTGAAGTATCTAAATTATATTGTTCGTAAAGTACATTGTATATTTGGTTGATAGTTTTTCTATCTATTTTTATTTGGAAAATGTGTGAACAACGACTACAAATACGGAGATATATAGCTCGTGTTTCAACTTTTTCTATTAACTCTTGAGGTACAGGAAACCAGAAAATAGGCACCTTTCTACTCAGATAAGCCTCAGTGTTTTTGCTTTTACAGACTGGGCACTCTATGTGTGCGCGCGCGTGGTTATCCAATGTTGAACTCCTCTCCTATTTCCTTTATTGTTTCTCCTTTAGATTGCAGAAGTTCTGCAAGTTCTTTGAAGAATAGGTTTACTGGTCTTGATTCCTTGATAATTTTTGGATGGAAATTGAATATTTTCAATCCACCCACATGATATTTTTTGTCATAAAGATCAAAGCATTTGTCTGGGTCAAACAGTTCTCCATCGTCTTCCCAGAAATATGGTATTCTCGTTATGAATCTTTCCCTTTCAAAATAAAACTTATGTGGCTTTATGTGAGGAGTTTTAGGGAGAAATATTGAGACGTCGTACATAATCCCATACTCTTCTCGCATCATCTTCAGCAAATCAGAGGACTGTACTAAGCGATGTGTTCTTACCGATTTGGCGTTTGGTACTATCTCTTTCAGATATTCCATTACTTGCCTAGGGGTATCACCCTGTGTGCTTTCCTCACAGAAGTTGGGGTGTACCCCGACCTCAAATAAATCTGGGTATTCACATATTTTCTCAGTGATTGGGCTGCTATGTGTCATAAACCAAGTTGCCTTTGTATGGTTATTTATCAAGGTTTTTGCGGTATCCCACATAGCTTGGTCTGATGCCCAGTCTACGTCGATTGTTATAAGGTGCTCATCGAAGTTATTTGACATATAAAACCATCATCACCTTGATTGTAAGCGGGTGTGCTATCTTAGTTTCTTTAATACTTTTATTTTAGTATCTGGGCACACTACGGTATATGGAGGTATGTCTTCTCGAATTATGGATCCTGTTCCAAGAACAGATCCTGTTCCTATTTTATGTCCTGGTTCAATAATAACGCCTGGTGCAATAAATACTAAATCTTCAATTACGTTGCTACCACAGATTATTACTCCAACTCCGATTAGGCATTTTTTACCAATTTCCACATTGTGCCCAATGTGAACAAAATTATTTATTTTTGTACCCTCTCCAATTTTTGTATCTTTGCCTAAGGCTCTATCTATTACTGTATTTGCACCTAACCAACAATTATCTTCGATGATAACGCCGTCTTCATGTATAGTATGAATCCATTCCCCAACTTTTTCTAGGTTTTTTCCACAGGATTTGCATTTAAATCCTTCATAGAATACTTCCCTCCATTTATGAAGTTCCCCGCAAATACAGCGATATTTGAAGCTAAATCCTTGGAAACCTATTTTAGTACCTGGCTTTATCTCAACGTTTTCGCCGAATTTTACGTGCGTGCGCTCTTTTAATCGATCAACTATTGAGAACCCGCTCCAAGATTGTTGAAAACTTTTTTGCTACAACCGGGTAATCATGGAATTTCTTGACGTAGTTGAAGCATAGCATTGCATATTTATTGTATAGTTTTTTATCGGATAGAAGGTTGTCAATGGCATTGGGCAGCTCTTCTAATTTACAATTATAATAGGGCAGGTAACCCACTTTTTCCATGATCTCCTTTTCAAATTTTGCGTGGGTTATAACTGGAATTTTCATCGTCATTGCTTCTAATGTGCTTATCCCATAACCGTATTTGAATGAGCCAACATATATGTCTGCATCGGCCTTGGCAGCCATACATTTCTCCCATGTTACCCCATGTATAATTTTCAGCGTGATATTTTTCTTATTTGAGATTAATTTCTTAATCGCTAATGTGTTTTTACCTTTAAAACTACTGGGGCTTTGACACACTATCGGCTTACCTTCATGACCTCGTTTCAGCTTGAGCCAATCATCAACAGGTATGGGGGTAGGCAACCACTCCAAATTAAGTCCTTCATAGTTACAATTCCAAGGTCCAAGCCCCAATTGCTTTTTTGCACCCATAGCCCTAGCTTGATTGTAACGTACTCGAGGGTTGTTTCGGAAGTGTGTTCCTCTGTATGACACCACTAGGTTTTTGGGTTTTTTAACCAAAACGCCAATGTTACCAAGACAATTAACAACGTCAGCCCAATCTATCCACTTACTCAGTATGGACTTATCTCTCGTTACGATATCGGTGGGGTATCTGTAGCGATGGTCCTTAAGAGATATATTTCTTACTTCGTGTTCAGTATTTTGTTGTAATGCGTGAGTGAGATTAATGGAAACCCCTGCATAGTCTCTGACACTAATGTTAATGATTTTCATGACCCATTTCCCTCTTGCGCACGCGTACGCACATTTCGTGGATCTCCTGAAGGGTACTTCTTCTCAGGGTTCAGGGGAAATTGACAAATATATTTTTCTCCCATGGGACACTTTCCGAGATTAACCCCATGCTCGCACATAACCACCAGACCCGCATTCATATTTATCCAAGGGAGTACGAGGGCCTTCACCTCTGGCTGGTAGTCCCTAAGAGCAGGATCTACGGGGCAGATTTTATCAAGCTTCATTTATACTCCCATTTATAGTGTCTACCTGCCCCATAGCAGACAGGGCAGTTCTTATCCTTGCCTTTGCAGTTTGGACAGGTAATAGGGATTGGAATTATCTCTCGGGTTTTTCTGGTCATGCCGTCGTTTCCTCCATCATTTAGATATGACTTGACAGTTTTTTAATTATTTCTTTTGCCCTTATTTTATGGGTGTGCCGTGAGTGAACTAGGTCATATCCTTTCTTTGCGATTTTGGCTGCCTCTTCTGGGTGGCTCAGATAATATTTTATGGGCTCCATGAACTCTTCCTTCTTAACATTTTCAATGGTCATGTAAATTCCACGTTCAGGAGGCTCCCATGCACACTTGATCTCGGCGAAATTCACTCCTGGTTTAAAGCCTAGCTCCTCTGAATCGATTGGTTTGTTGCACAGTAGCAAGGTATTGCACCCCATTACCTCAGTAAACTTTTGCAAGGGAAAATTGAATGAGGAGCAGCCTGTGGCGAAGATCCTGGATTTATTTATGTCCTCTGCGTAATCTTTTCCTCTGTAATTGCTCCAATGATATTTTACGCCATCCCGGGTGAGATCAATCTGATTACTTTTTGCTGGCTTTCGCTCAAATGTTCCATCGCCGAAGAAAGTGTGAATTTTATAGCGTAGAGGATAGTTACTTGGATTCATGCGGCCTATATTGGTGACGTCGTATTCCTTCTCTAACTTCATATCATAAAAGCGCCCTGGGTCGAAGCTGAAGGGGTAAGCTAATTCCTTCACGCCCGTTTTTTCCAGTTTATCTCTTAGCTTTTCTCCCCACTCCGTGATATTTTTCAAATCAACAGTCTTTAGTATAATGTCGACATTCTTCTTATCCAGATAGTTAAAAACTTCCTTTCTTCCAACGTTATTATGAAAATCAACAAGCCCGATCACTCTCAGGCACTTGGCAGCGTGGAAGTTTTTCAGGGCATAGAATAACCCTCTCATATGGGGATCTCCCTGAATTACAATATCTGGGTAATCGTTTGGATAGAGCTTCTCTATCACTTTTAAGACATCTATTTTCTTGCCAGCTTTTACATCGTCATTCGTGATGCATCCTTCAATGCCTGGACCGTAAAACTTCACATCTGCGTATTCGCTTAGAGCATAGGGCATTCCAAACCAGCTCTTATAGTGAGTATCTAGGCGGCGCATGAAGTAGAGAATTTTCAGTCTAATCGATGTACCCAAGCCTCCTGAGTTTATCTGTGAAGGCTGTTTTATCCGATTCTGAGTATATGAGCGAGGATCCCTCTACTGCAGGTATATCCACATCAAGGGATGAGAGTATTGTTGGGAAAATATCTAGGATGTGTGCCTTGTCTCTTGGTGGGATGTGCTCCAAGTCTGTTATAAGCCCCCATGTCCCCCATTTGGTCTCTGGATGATCTGGCCGGTGGTAGCCCATCTCGTTTATGCAGTGGTCGCTGAAGAATATGGTAGTCTCAGGCTGTATCTCATCGATTAAGGATGAAAGGTCTTCAGACAGTACCTCGTTCATAGTTCTTATCCGATCCTTTCCAAGTCTTGTTTCAATTCTCTGGTGTAAGCATTCGTCTGTCGCAGTGTACACAGCGAATAATAAATCAGGATCGTCTCGTTTAGCTAGATATTTGATTGTTTTAGTTCTCATATGTATCTGTCTTATTCCTTCATCGAGGAAGTCGTCCCATTTTCTTTCTTTTGCGGGTTCCGCGAAAAGGTCCTTGCCGAAGTAGTAGCCAATTTCACTCAACTCCTCTGAGAGTGATATGGGCCTGACTGAGTTAGAGTTGAGTTCACGAGCCTTCCAACCGCATATGAAAGACCCATTCACCTCTTCTGCTGGATATGCAGCTGGGATATTTATGTAAGTTTGCCTAATATCACTTAGATAGTCCCAGAGCATTTTGTGACCAATGGCTCTATGGGAGCCGAAATCAACCTGCATTCTTGGATCGTATCTTTTACCAGTGAGGCTGCAAAGAAACGAGGGGAAAGTCCAGTAAAACGTTTCAAGCTCACCATGATAATCCAATTTCAGTCCTATGTCTCCAATTTTCCAGAAATTGTCATCCTCGCCATCTAAGCCAAGAACTAAGGTCTTCAATTTTGAACTCCTCAAAGGATTTTCCAAGCAATGGCCTCTAGCTTAAAACTCTCTCCCTTCTTTGCATCATCCCACTTATGCTCACAGGGCGTGTGCCTAGACATTAAGGCGCTCCACCCTTAAGTCAAAGTTGGGTCTTCTGTCCTTCCAGAGGTTGAAGAGTTCTCCAGCGCAGTCGTCCTCGTAGAAGTCGGGGCGGGGAGAGCAGGGAGATTCCAGACTCTTGTCTATGACGAATTTGTAATCCTTCTCTGAGAGGTCGTCAACGTTGGCCCTCCATCTCCCCTTCCCCTGGTTTATGAGGTAGAGGGCTAAGTTGCACTTTATGGGCTTGAGTCCGCTGGCTATCACATTCTCGGGTATGGGTTTGTGCTCATGCTCTATGACCGTGTGGTCTATGTCAAGAAGAAACATATTCCTATACCCAGCTATCCACAGCCGGTTGCCAAAATCTTGATCCTCACTCGACTTATCGCCGTCGAAGTTCTCATCGAAGCCATTAATCTTAAGGGCTGCCTCTAGGCTGAAGCTTGAGTAGCCGTACATCCAGTTTCGGAAGGCGAGCATTTTGCCACCGCGGGCCTCTACTTGGGGGAAGCGTGAGTCACGAACCAGTCCATTTTTGCCGTAGAGTTTCTTAAGGAACTCGGCTCTTTCCTCTGGCTCAAAGTTCTCTGAGTACTTGGCCTCATATCCTTCCTCTATGTAATCCTTGTTGACTCTGGCGGGCTTGCCTGCGTGATACCTGATGTGCATTCCAAGTAGGAAATTACCATTCAAGTAATTTTTCCAGCATCGTTCTAGGTATCCTGAGTCGAACTCTGAGCAGTCATCGATCCGCACTATCAATTCGCCTTCGGAATGAATTATTCCTGTGTTGAGTGTTGCGCAGACGCTCCACCTCTTCCTGTCCAGCCAGAATCGGTGGTTGGGGTGAATGGGAACGTGCTTTACTGGGAATGGAAGCTGTGAAAAGTCGTAGTCTCTTTCATCGTGGAGTGCATCAACGATTACGAGCTCGAAGTCCTTGAAAGTCTGGTTGGCGAGGCTTTTCATTGTGGGCTTAAGGTAGTGGAGGTTAGGCTGACCTATAATCGAGTAGTCGTTTCTAGCGGTGGGGGTAATAACGCTGATGTCCATCAGAGCTTCTCCAGGATGATTATCGAGTTTAAAAGCCAGTTTCTTATTATATCTGGATTAACGAGGGAGCAGAAATGGTTAACCATGCTTCTACTTATAAGCCAATCATCATTGTATAGCCTTTCTTTCCACCAGTCCTCTGTCATGACAGTGACATGTCCCGCTACTGCGCATCCTTCAAGTCCAATTGGAACTGGTTCACCCTTCTTGAACATATACCCGCTCTTATCTTCTCCTTGTGTTCCCCCAGATCCTGAGACAGCTATTTGTAGGAAGATATACTTTGATGCGACTCGGTATAGCTCCCCTACGACGAAGTCTACGTCTTCCTCGTAGATATGCTCTAAGAGGTCGAGTGCGATGACAAGTTCAAAGGATCCATCCTCGTATGGCCAAGGTTCAGTAGCATCATGGCATTTAATCCATTCTGCTTCTGTTCTGTGGTATCTCCCTTCATCGCCTGTAGCCCACTCGCTGAAGTCAAATCCTTCAGCCTCAATTCCAATATCCCTGGCATATGCAACCATCTGCCCCCGGCCACATCCAACATCCAGCAGATTGGTTGGATTATACATGGTTTTCCATGCCTCAGTGATCTCTTTGCAGCCTAGCCACTCTCCGTCTGGGTTGAAGTAACTCCATCGTTGAAGGGAGCCATTCGCTTGGCGGAAGGACTTGCCGCCCTTTAGTCCAGCGAAGTACTCTGCATTATAGTATGAGCTTTTGAATCTCTCTTTTGGTATATCCGACATTTCTATCGATAGCCTTATTTATAGTAACGTTATAAATGTTTTTCGATTAACGTGTCGAAAAGCAGTTCAATTGGGGTTAGTAGGTATGTGAAAGATCAGCTCGATGCCTTGAAGGAGAGAAACGGTCATACTTCAATGGACTCCTTGATGCGAGCAATGATTTCAACTTTCAGGGAAAAGACGGAGGGGGAAGATTGACTCTGCGGATTCTCTGGATCTCAGATAAAATCTATGGAGGATACTCGGCATATTCCAAGGTGACTTATGAATCATGCACCCGTATGGTCAAGCTAGGTCACCAAGTTGCACATATCCCCATGAATAAGGCGAACTTTATGGGTAAGCATGTTCACGATGGCGTTCTGGTCTACAGGTCGGGGTATGATCCCAGGGGTGAGGATGTTACTATACCTCATTACGTCGACTGGAGGGCCGACATGCTCATAACTCTGAAAGAGCCCTGGGCGTTTCAGCATATCCACAATTACGCTATGAATTTCGTACCCTACGCTATAATCGATCACAGCCCCGTGAGCCCAAGCATAACAAGCCGCCTCCACACAGCGTATAAGGTTCTGGCGCCCTCTTATTTCGCTCAGAGAGAGCTTAAGACGGCTGGGATAGAGAATGTCGTTTACATGCCTCATGGAGTCCGCGCTGACCTGTACAAGTCCCTCGAGGGACACAAGGAGGATTGCAAGAAGCAGTGGTTCCTAGATCCAGATGACTTCACCGTGCTCATGATCACCATGAATAGGATACGGAAGATGAACCCAAACGCATTCAGGGGTTACAAGCGATTCCTGGAGATGAACCCGGACGTGAAATCGCACCTTCTATTCTGGGGTGATATGCAGCCCATTGGGGGAGAGGCACTTGAGGGCGCCATAGGGGGTGGCGTGTCAGATGCCGGAGTAAATCTGCTGCCAGAGGTCATGAATTTGGGGCTGGGAGAAGCGATCACATGGCCAGACAGGTCGATGATACTGGAAGGCATCCCAGAATGGGCAGGAGACAACTACACGAGTGGCTGGGACATGGTAAAGCTCTACAACGCCGCCGATGTACTCCTATTCTGCACCGGCGGGGAAGGTTTTGGCCTTCCTTTGATTGAAGCACAGGCTTGTGGAGTACCCGTGGTTACGACGGACTACGCGGCTGGGCCAGAGCAGGTAGGCGCTGGACTGACGGTTAAAGCAGACAATTACGTCATAATCAACACGCCAGGAGTACGTCGCGCCATTGCATCGGTAGAAGGCATAGCTGAGGCCTTAACGAATATTATGAACGCAAATAGAGAAAAGCTGGCTCGGAGGGCCATAAGATTCGCCGAGAGGTATAGCTGGGAGAATGTTGTCGAGAAATACTATAAGCCATTCCTTGAAGAAGCTGAAAACGAGCTCAAGCCGCTTATAACAAAATCTGGGGTGAAGACCTGGGCATGACCATTGAATCGGTAGCATTTATTACCCCTTACAAGGTAAAATGTGGGATCGCAAGCTACTCGCTGGATCTGTCTGAGGCATTAGCCGAGCTCGGTATAGATGTCTACATAGTTAGGCTTCCGAGGTTTGGCCGTAAGTTCCCTGAGATATTCAACCAAGTAGCAGCATCAGTGCCAGTCGATAAGGTCGACCTAATACATGTTCAACACGAGTACGGCCTTTACAATAAAGTGGATTCGGGTTTCTACCGTGTCCTGAAGAGTCTTGGGAAGCCTGTGGTGACTACAATGCATGCTATAGGAAATTGGACCGTAGACCGCGTGATCGCCGATTTATCCGATCAGGTGATTGTGCATAATGCTTTCTGCTTCAGAGGGTTCGCTTTCCCTGATAAGACAACCATTATCCCCCACGGCTGCACGTCTGTTGAGTGTCCACCTAAGGAAGAGGCGAAGAGGGTTATGGCTGTGCCGCCTGAGGCTCCCGTCGTAGGTTATCTAGGCTTCATATCGATGTATAAGGGGCTGGAGTATTTGATTGAGGCTATGCAGGAGATCCCAAAGGCTGCACTTCTGGTGTGCGGGGGCTGGCACGCTGGACCTGACACAAGTTATATAGCGGAGCTGAAGGCTCGTAGCCTTGAAGTGCTTGAGGGACGCTGCCTATGGACTGGATACGTGCCTGATGAGAACCTGCCAAATGCCTATGGAAGCATGAATATTTTATGCTATCCATCGAAGTTTGCCACAGAAAGTGGGGCTTTACTTAAGGCGCTGGGACACGGAAAGGCTGTCATAGCCAGCAATCTTCCGCCCTTCGAATCTAAAGAAAAAGAGGGGGCATTAATGACATTTCACGACTTGGAGGATTTGAGGGAAAAGATTAGGCTTCTACTGACGGATGATGATGCGAGAGGCAAGCTTGAGGCGGGTGCTAGGAAGTATGCGTTTGAAAACCGATGGGAGGTTATAGCCGAAAAGCACATAACGTTGTACGAAGAGGTCTTGACTTGAATCTTGTCCTCGCTTTCATATTTGCCACTGCCTGGGCTTACCTCGCATGTGCTGTCTATACGGTGCTCGGGAAGCCTCCGCTGGTTGGTATTGACACTCGGCTTCAGGGTGTATTCTACTTACTTGCTTTCTCAGTTCTCTTCTACGTATCCCAAAACCCGGGAATATGGATTCTGAATAAGGCTCTGGGGATTTTCTACGCCTTCGCCACCGTCGCCAGCTTCACTGGAATACAGAAGTGGGCGACATACTGGAAGGACGATCCCAGTAAGGGCAGTGGCGCCTTGCAGATAGGAATGAGCTTCTGGGACCTGGCGCTGGCCGTATACTTCCTATCCCAGGTCTGAAATAAGTTAATAAGGTGAATTGCTTACATTTAATTGATTAAGCAATGAGCTTGACTGGTGCTTCGCCACTCATAACAAGTTGGATTGAGAAAGGTCTTGAGTGGCGTTGGTTCTGGAGACCCGTGCAGCGTCCTTTCACGATACCGGCTAATGACCAGGTTCAGATACCAAGTGGAGAGTACACATTCAGTGCACCTGAGGGCGTGCTGCTGACGTTCGGCGCTATGTTCGACCATCCCATGTGTGGAATAAGATTAGAGTCTCACCCTGAGCTTGATACGGGTTCGGTCTTTACTGTTGCAAATATGACCTTAATTGGATTGTATAATACTCCTATGTATGTTACGGCAGTGGTTCCCCCGAGAACGCTGCCAGGAATGTATGGAATTACCCAGCAAAAGGAGTGGCCTTGGACAGATTGGGCGAGGCTATACCTAGTCAACGAGGATTCGGTGCCTCATAGATGTCTTTTATATGCATATACGATGGCGGTGCTGAAGAAACCCAGACCAGTTAAGGAGGGTGAATAGATGGCTTTATTCGAGGCTCTTGAGGCTACCTGGAATAAGAGGTTCATGCAGAGGCACTATAGCTACAGGGAATCCCATGCCGTAGAGACGACGGTTTTAACGATTCCTCAGGCGCTTGGGCTGCTTGCAGCGGGATCCCCGACAGTCCTCTACAATTTTGGGACTAATGCTAGGGCGATAAGCGTTTTCAACTGGCCAAACATAGGAGAATACGCCTCTGGAACCGCGGGGCCGAGAGGCCAATGCTATGCGAGGGAGATAATGGTCTACGTGACGCAGGACACCTGGATCAGGTTCATCAGCCTCAATCCCATATACCTGACCCTCCTAGCCCAGGGATACACGGCCGCGCAGATAGCCACTATGGGTGTCTCGCAGACGATTATGGAGGTGGAGCACTTCGCAGCTGCGGGCGATAAGGATACGTTTTTCCCGACTTACGCTGTTTCGATAGTCTTTAGATCCGACTCCATCGCAGGCATGCTATACGTCTCCGTTGAGGGAAACGTGGAG
>SDBU01002977.1_pt1 | contig 22001 bp, 26 predicted proteins | sample 2277071 | NCBI WGS metagenome assembly SDBU01 (sample SAMN10397929, study PRJNA504765) | marine sediment metagenome | isolation source: marine sediment core GS08_GC12, 126 cmbsf | place: Arctic Ocean: Gakkel Ridge, Loki's castle | collected 2008 | reverse complement strand
GGGTTGGGTCTGTTAATTCATTTATTTGATGAGAATTCATGTCCATAGATCCTGTTATGACTGTGTTTCCAACGTTATCAACATAAAAAACAGCAGTATTATCCGCTACATTCCAAACAGAAAAGTAGCCCGATGTGTGCCCAATAACAACATCCACATCAGAACTAGTTCCTTTTATTCTAATTGCATCAACAGCATCCGGGTTCTGTTCAGATATCCAGTCTCCAAATTTCAGCGAAATGTCCTTAGTAGTGAAGTTTCCAATATTTGTTACTTGTTGTAAATTACCTACTAAACCTGGTTGACTTGGATTAGTGCTAGGATTAGATACCGCACCACCGGGAAGGGAACTTGAATCAGTGTTTCCATCCACGCTACTCAATCCAACATCTTCAACAGTAACATTAACAACATCACTTAATATTTCTATTAATTCAAGACTTAATTTTTTTTGTAAAGTCACTGGATAACTGACTTCTTGGTATATCTGCTGATATTTTTTACTTCCTATTTGAATGATAGAATGAGGTGATACTTTATCAGTTTCATCCAATAATTCTATGCGTAAAAAATCCTTATATTTTGAAAAGTTTTCAAGTATATTTAAACCAGCTAATTTATTAATACTTTGATTTTCTGATTTATCTTTTCTACTCCAAGTTTCAGTTCTTGTATTACCTATTTTAAATGCTCCAATATCTGTATCAGAAGCAGAGTCACCAAACTTCAAATCTATGTCTAAAAAATCAATGTAATTATTATCAGCATTAGATATTTTCTTATATGAATCAAATGTTACATCCTCACCAGTTGAATAGGCAGCTATTACATCAATATCATCAAATCTTACTTCAATTGAAGCATAATCATCCCAAACATTTGCCTCTAATTTATCAATTAAAAATTCTATAAAATAATCATCATTTTCAATAATAGAAAAATAATTTATATAGGAACGATAGGCACTATCAGACACACCTAATAAAATAAATCCTGAACTACTAGCCACAATGTCTCCAGAAGCAGTTCCCTTTCTAATTTGACATTTGATTTTAAATTGAACATCCCAGGACGTACCAACAAATGAAGAATTCATTATTAAATTAGCACATCTTACTTTCCACTGAACTTGTATTTGATCTGCTTCTCCACGTGTAGTAATTGATTGTGCTATTGAATGAAAATTAGGAGGTTCTGCATATGGAGTAGAAATTGGTACTACAGCTACTCCCATCTCATAATTAGGCCCATATGGATTAATTCCTAAACCTCCTTCAAGACCAGTACCTTCTATCCACTCGTCCGTATTGGGAAGATGAAAATCCCCATTTGTCAATGAATTATCACGTACATTTCTGTCTCTAAAAGTAATACCTACAGTTTCAATTGGGCGTATTCTCTCTGCCTGACCTAAAGTAGTAAAATCATCACTTAAAAGAGTTACTTTCAAATCACTTGTAACACGAGCACTTATAATTAAAGTTGACCATGCAATTGGAAAATAATATGAATCATCCTCTCTAGTATTAATGATCCAGTAGAACCCCTCAGACTGAATAAGATAGCAACTTAATGGTTCGAGCAATTCTGATATAACTTCATAGCAATTAGTGTTAGTTAATCGTCCATCTTTTTCTTCAGCAAATCTGCGACTATCCATATTCACTTTATCATTTGCCAAAGGGCATTCTAATGCAGTCATCAATGAATCATTAGTACACCATGTCCCCAATTGTACTCGGAAATCTAACTCATGTCCAACGTGTTCTAATACTCGTTTAATAGTAGATATTATGCTAACGCGGTCAGTATATTGAGAACCATCAGAAGCATTATTAAATTCAATATTTTTTAAATTTCCTAATCCATCAACTCCACTTAATTGTATCTCATAATAATCCCCATTTTTTATCCAGTTCCTACTTAAATTATCTGACTGCACCCAAAAAGCACCATCTAATGTAGAATCTAAATAATGCTCAATTTTCCACTCCTTGTAATTACTTTCAAAGATTGCTTCAATGGCAGAAAGCTCAGCAGAAGGAATCATAAAACTAAAAAGTATTTCGCGACCAAATACTTGATTTTCTACCTGAGATTTTTTAGTACCTCTGTAAAAATATTTATACGGAGTTAAATTCTGAATTGTGAGGGGAGTAGTGCCGGCCCCTGCTCCATCTTGCAGCAATTTTATTTCATGTTCCTTTTCCTCAGAATCATGCCATATAGTATAATATTTTTCTACGTATGCCATTTTTAATTTGAGTTTCCTGTTATACGATTTTCTTCATCATAAGCTAACTTAATGACACGATTTGAAATTTCACCTATTACTCTAACAGTTATATTTTGCCCCTTACCTTGTGCCATATTAGCAGGAGTTACAGCTGATCCATTAGGAAGATTGACAAGTTCGTCTTTATGTAATTGAAACATTCCTCCTTCATTAACAAAACCACCACTTCGTAATCCCTGTGGGCTTACACCTAATCCTCCTTTTAATACATTACCAATAGATTTTCCAATAGAAACTCCTCTTGTAATTGCCCCTGCTCCACCAATTCCAAATCCTAATGCTCCTAAAATTAATGATAAGACAACCGCTGCTGCTATTAAACTAATTATTTTTGCTAATAAAGATTTTGCAAAATTAACAAAATATTGTTGAAATGCATTTAACTCATTTTTAGTCTCAATAAAAGTATTTACCATCGCATTTCCTAAACCATCAAACGCCTGTGTTAGGACTCCAGAAATAATTTCAGCAGCCGTTAAACCTTTAGTACCAAGCAAAACTATTTGTTCATTTAATTTAGATAAAGTAGTTGTTAACACAGCAACACTTGCTGACCATTTATCAGCTCCTCCCCACATTTTAGCCCAATCAATTACTGGCATTTTTAATCCAGAAACAGACGTACTTGCTCCACCATCTCCCCTAACTTTAGGTGCTGCAGAAATACCCCCGCCACCCCCACTAAACATTCCTACTAATGCTTTTTTTGCACTATTAGCAGCCTTTTTAATAGTACTAGCAAAACTTACAAATTTAGTTTGAAATATTCCAGTAGTGTCTGCAGCATCTTCTAAATTTTTAGCCCAATTCTCAAATGGATTTGGAATTGGATCTTTTCCAGTTAAAGCTCTCAATTTATTCAAACCTTTAATTATCCAACTTATAAATTGAGCAAATTTTGATAAAAGACTAGTCATTAATGATGCCCACCATATGTTCCAATTATTTAACCTTTCTTTAACAGCGTCCCAATTATCAGCTAAAAATAAAATACCAGCACCTAAAGCAGCAATAGCAATAATAACAGCAGCAATAGGCCAAGTGAGAGCTGCCATTGCTCCTACAAGGAATCCAACAGCAGTAGTAAGAAGTCCAACAACAGTAATAGCAGGACCAATAGCTATAGCCATTATAGCGATCCCTGCTCCTAATTGTTTCGCACCGGTTGATAAATTACTGAACCAATCTACTGCCTTCCTGAACATCTTTACTATGTCTAAAAACAAAGGCATTAAAATTTTACCTAATTTAATCATCTCAACTTTCATTTCAGCCATGGCTTGATTGAATTTAAAGGCAGCTGTTTTAGCAGCAGCTTCTAATGCCTTTTTCAAGTCTCCGGTATTATCAACCATATCAACAAAAATCCTTTTATTTTCTTTCATGTTCTTGCCCATTAAATCTAAGGCTCCTGCTAATGCACGGACATTTGGAAAAGCATCTTTGAAAGCATTTGTTGTTTTAGTTGTGTTCTGTCTTAAGAAACTTAAAAGTTTAACAAGTCCCCCTTCCGAACCCAGCAGTTCCTTCAATTCTTGTCCTGAAGTTCCCATTTTTTTAAATGCTTCCTCCGCTCCCTGACTTGGTTTTAATATAGAGAATAAAATTTGACGTAATCCAGTAACAGCTTCTGCAGCATCAGTACCTGTACGTGACATTGCAGCAATGGAAGCTCCTACTTCCTGAAACGTAACCCCCAATTCGGAAGCAATCGGTAAGACTCTTCCAATTGATTGAGCAATTTCCTCTGGTGGACGTTTACCTTCCCTGACTGCTGCCACCAAAGTATCTGTCGCTTGTGCTGCAGATAACATTTCTATACCATATGCATTAGTGGCAGATGTGACCAAATCAGCAATCACCGCTACGTCTCCTACATTGGCCGCTGCTGCCTGCGCGGACATCGTTAGTACATCTAATGCATCCGCCCCTCGTAGACCAGCAGAAGTTATAAAAAACATTGCCTCAGCTAATTTTGCAGGAGCTTGAGCAGTAGGTCCAGCAAGTGCTAAAACTTCTTTTCCAAACGCTTGTACTTTATCAGAAGAAATTCCTACCAAGCCTTCAATTTTACTCATAGACTTTTCAAAATCCACAGCCATTTTAACCGCTGCTCCACCTATTAAAACAAGTGGTAATGATAAAGAACGGGACATCATCCCACCTGTTCTCTGCATTGATTTACCCGCAGTAGTTAAACTTTTTTTAGCGGTAGCTAAACCGGCAGTTAAACCAGTGGTATTAAGTCCTAAAAATGCTTCCAGAAACCCTAAATTAACTGACATAATTTTTTACTTTTTATAATTCTTATGTACCTTAACCATATCCTTATTTCTACGGTTAGCGTTAGTCTGTTTTTTTTGCTTTGTAACACCTACCCCAGCAATAGCTTTCATCATATTTACCATTTCTTCTTTAGTTTGTGGTTTTTTACTTTCCTTTTTCCTACTTCCTAAATCCCAAGGAAACTCCATTATTCGTTCCTTTCTTCTAATCCTATGTCTCCTATCTAAATTAACATTTACCAACCACCATGCTTGCATTCTTATAGCTTCACAAACTGGTTTTATTTTCGATAATGAATAATCATCTTTATCCTTAATTGCTTGATAAAACTCACGTGGAGTAAAAAATAAAAACTGATCATAAGTTAAACCAAATCTAGATACAGCTATTGCGAAGTCTTTGGAATAATCGATTTTTTCTTCTTCGTCTCTATCCTCTTCTTCTGACGTATTGTCATTGACTTTTTTCCAATATCTTCTGCCCCTTTTTCATCAGCAAAAAATTTAGAAAAAGTTCCCACAAACTCCATATAACATTCTTCTAAAACATCAAACATATCATCCCTTTCAAGATCTAATTTTGCTTTCTTATCTACAGCTTTTAAACCAGAAATTAAAGAATAATATAATAATGGCTCCATCATTGAAAACTCGTCCAAATCCAATCCAGAAAGATCCAAATCTGAACCATCTTTTTGTGCTTTTAAAGCTGCCTTTTGTAAAGAATCAAATGATTTACCAGTCTCAGCTTTAAATTTAACTAGTGCATAATATTGTATCCGTATTGGATATTTTTTGTTATTAAAATTAATAAATTCTACCATGGTTAAATAGATTAAAATGTAACTTGATTAGTTAAAAATTTTTAAGGAACAGAACTTGAAGCAACAGACACAAAGTCTGGTTTACCATCAACTTCAATAACTACATCCCCTTGCATAACATCATCTGATCCAACATTCAAAGGTAACTCTGTAATAAATCCTTCCCACTCCAATGCTTCACCATCTGGCAATTTGAGTTGATAGTTAATATTACCCCTAGTCTCAAGATCACCTTTTAGCTCTGCAAATTGATTCTTGGTAAAATAAATTGATGCAGTTATGCTATTTGCATTTATAATACCCTGAATCTTATTTACGTAGTCATCGCTGTTATCAAGTTTAAATACTGTAATAACTTCACGTGATGCTCCGTCCCAACTTAATGCAAATACTTCCGCAATGGTATCCCAAACTCCAATTGAACTTGAGGTATCCCATCTTCGTAATTTGGCCCCAATACCGGCCTTGGCTCCTGTACTCATTTCATTTATCAGTTTAAGTAAAACATTTATTTAATTATACTTCCGGTCGTCTTTGTATATCAAAACTACATACAAATAAACGACGTTGGTTTTCATCTATATGTAATAACTGAGGATCTGATACTGCCTTTATTAAAACATAATTTGTACTATTCAATGTTATTTGACTTGATCCATGAAGATATTGAAATATGGCAAAGATTTGAGCATATCCAGCATCCTGATCAATATTTCTAACTTGCACACTAACTTGAGAAAAATAATAATCACTTTTCGCTTTATCAAATTGTAACATAGGAGGTCCTCCCGCATTATCTATAATTGTTACAATATTTGCTCCCACTACTCCAGACTTTTCAGGTGGCATATACTGATAAAATAAATCAGTATTTAAAGTTAATCCCAATGCTGAATTACTATCTAATAATTGTGCTATATCTTTTGATGGAGCATTCATAATTATTTTATTTTTGCTTCTCTAGCTATAATTTGTAATACCATTCCTTTATTTCTACTTATACTACTTTGCATAAATGCCCTTCCTGAACCTTTACGACTCCAAACTTTAGGATCATTATTTTCCTCTACGGCTGCTGAATAATTTGCTGAAAAACCAAAAATTACTAACATCTTTCCCGCTACTTTTGCAGCACTTTTAGACAGTACCGAAGAATGATCTGATCCCATCTGTGCGGCATCGTCTCCTTTGAATCCTGGTGATGTATTTGCAGCCTTTCCAAACCCAGTAACCGAAAAGAAAGATGCTCGAAGATTACCTTTATCTACAGGAATTAATGGTGGCGTCTTATCCATACTCCTTCGGATCATACTCACCGATAATACCAAACCTTTCATTGAAACTCCTTTGATCTTTGCAACTTCTTTGTTTAAATTTGCCATTACCTTTTCTACTCCAATTATTTTAAATTGAGTTATCGCCATTACAATATTACTTTTCTACTATGCCCAAAATTCAAAGACGGAGTCTTCCTAAAAACCTTTATTGGATACGCTCCGATTACCGTCCTATGATCAGCTTTCTCACCCGTACTTAAATCAATTAATAATCCATGCCATAATATACCTTCCTGAACTAAATCTTGAGTAACAACGATAGTTGCCTTTGAAACAAATTCTTCACCCGTATCACTAATAACTGTCTCAGATGAATTAATCCAAACACAATTAATTTGTACTGGTGTACTAAATACCGGGGTACCGTCACCTTTCATTGAAGTTGTAGGTCCCCAGTATACAGCTGTATCCTTTTTAGCAATCCGTTTAGCAAATCTTTCAATTGATCCCATTACTCATAATTTTTAGGATACTGAGCAATCGCAACTATGCGTATTTGCTGCTTTCCTACATCCGCAAATTTACCAGAAGAATCTAACATTAATACCATCTGACCATGAGATGTCATTTTTAAAAACTCTCCATACTTGCCAGTATACTTTATAGTCATTTCCTCCACCTTTTCTTCACTTGCTTGTCGCTCCTTTCCTACCGAAATTAGATGAGCGGATAAGTACGTCTCAATGTCCTTCAAAAGTGCATCAGATAAACTCTGTACTCCAAGAACAGCAGTAACCATACGATTAGCATAACCTATAATTGAAGTAACTTCAGCATCCTCTAACGCAGTATCAGTTATTTCTTTTACTTCGGTATATGTTGTTCTATTTGCCATATTTTATAGCCCTCGTTTTTTTGCTGCTTTCCACAGCTTTGGTTCAATAAATTCTACCACTTTTTGCCTGTCCCATTTTAAACCCAACCACTCAATTGCTTCACGGGCTTGTTCATAATTTCCTAACATTAATCGTTCAGGCCAAACTTGTTTAAGATTTAATCCTGCCTTAAACATTTTATAAAATTCTTCTTCATGATGATTGATCCATGTAATCCAACCTTCGTACGTATTATACCTACTCATAAATGAAGTATTTAAACATGAATCAGCAATATCTGCACTTCGCCTCTTAACTATAATCCATTTAGCACTTGGAAAAGCAAAATCCCATACTGGCCAAATCAAACATGCTTTAGCACCTTTATAAAACCAAGGACCTTCTTTGTACCCTTCATTAAGAATTAATTTTTCAACCTTCTCCTGCCAATTAGTTGGGATCATTAAGTTATCTGTATCCGGTAAAGGACCTTGACCAAATGGATCCATATTAATGTTTTTCAGATATCCTTTTTCAAGCACATCTCGTATATGGGTATTCTCAAACATCCCTTTAGCATTGTATTTATTTGGCCCAGACATATTTCCTCCAAACCCACCACAAATATTTACAATACCAGCAAATAAACTGGTACCACTACGGGCACAACCTGTTATTAAAATCGGCGATACTTCATTAATTTTACTCATGTCATTTGATTAATTACATGTACTTGCTCTTCCCAGAGCATTCTTACTGGATGGGATTCTCCCATCTGATGAAATCTTGGTAATCCTGTCCAATTCAAAATACTTGCACGATTAATTACTTTCTCATTTTTCAAATAATCAGGATATTTAAATGCTATATATTTCTTAGGCAGAAAATCTTGAAATTTATTAGGATTTATTAAAGTGCGTATAAAGCCCTGATCCGTGCGTTGACCAGCGCGTGATACATTTTGATTAGTTTTAATAATAACGTCCTCTATACCCCGTATCCTCACCTGTACATACACTTCAGTCATCATCTGTCCTTTCCATGCCATAATTGATGAGGATGGCCAATTATTTGCCTTTCCTACCTTATCAGAGCTTCTAAGCATAATAGGATAATTAAGTTGATAACAAACATTAATTAATGATGCCATACTTCCCAAAAGTAAAACATCAAGATCAAGATATAATACCACATCGGTACTCCGATTAAAAATTTGCTCTTTATTAAAAATTTCTAATTTACTCCACCAACCCGGCCAACCATGTTTTAATTTAATTGGAATTGCATATGGAGCTACCTCAGTAGGTTGATCAGTCAAGCAATAGAACTTATAAGGCACTTTAACGTACTTTACTAACTCATTCGCAAGAGCTACAACATAGCGTATATCATAATCACCACCACTCTTATACACACTTACAATATTCATAGCACATCTTTTAAATTAACCTTAGTAAATTCCTTAATAGCACTATCTGGATTGACATTAATGATCTCAATATGTTTTCTTTTTGCATCAATTGCTATCTGAGGAAAAGCTTTCATAAATTTCCAAAACGACAACGACTCTGTAACTTTATGGTAATTGGGCAAGCCTGCATGCCAATGTGTCTTACCATTATCGTCAGCCTTCATATCAAATCCCAATAACATAATTCTTTTAACTCCAAAGTGAGCAGCCAAATTAATTGCCCCACTTCCAGCATTATGGTTCCAACGTAATGCATCAGTGTAATCAGTGAGACCATATCGAGTATCCCTTTTCAATTTTTTGATGTTACGTTGTTCATATGCTTGACTAGCAGGAAGATTACCTGTATCAGTCACTTTAAGGTTTTTAAAATTATCTAGAAAATGTATGTTCTCCCTATAAAAAGGAAGGTCACAAAAATATAAAACTGAAATCCAAGAACCCAATAAATAGGCAACGTTTGTGCCGATTATATGCCGATCATGTAATGGCTTAAAATACTCTGAATATGCACCTATAGATAACTCTTTATTCATGACTTTTTCTATTACAGATTCAGGTACTCCAAACTGTCTTGGTAAAGAAGGACCTCCACCAAGTATCCAGCATTCACCATCATTCCACATTCTCGGCACAAACCAGTTTCCTATAGGAGGGCTCATTACGATTCAAGTTGTTTTACTAACTCTTTTGCCTCTTTCTTTGGCAACAAATCGGTATTCATTCGAGTACCATCCGGAGATAATACTTCATACTTACCGCTACCTTTATGGTTAATTGTGTATGCTTCGTCACCTTTTACCTTTTTTGAAGAATTTGCATCAACTTTAATTCCTTGTTGATTAAATCCCATACGATCTTTTTCTTTCACAACTTGACGATGATCCTTTCCTTTTGAAATCAATACTTCTTCTGCTTTTTTTACAGCTGCCTTTATGCTAGATTTAGTCACCTTAAATTTACCTTTACCAGCATCAACCACTTCAAAGTCACTTTTAGCAAAACGACCTAAATCCTCTACTGCACATTGAACTTTTTGTTTTGGCTTGATTCGTAAAGAATCAGAATTTCTAAGTATTAAAGTACCTGGACTTGTCTTTCTCCAAATTGGAAAATCTTTATTTTTTCTTGTACGTTCCATGTTTTAAAATTTAAATATTAATAAAAATATAACTTGATTAGTCATCTTCAAATTAACTTAATTTTACAATACCTGATGTATTATTATAATCAGATTTAATACGTGGTATCTGAATGGTCATCACCTTATTGTTTTGAATCATTCCCCCTTCAGTAGACCACATTATATTCTGCATTGGCATACCATCAATTAAGTCGACAGTATCCTTCTTCATCTGCACTAATAACACAGTATCATCAGCCAACCTATCCACCACTTTAATGTCTTGGATTCCTCCAATTTTCAACAATCTCTGACGAATAGTTTGCGTACTTTCACCACTTACTGAATAATCATCATCCATTACGGTCTCATAATCCGTAGGGATGTACATCATCCACGGGCCATAGTGCTTGTCAGCAATAGAAGCAGCTTTCATATCTACTACATCACCCTTAACCTCAGCAGCAGTTTTACCTGAGGCATCCCAATAGTCACCAGCACTAGAAAAAGATACAGTGTTAATATCCGGATGGGTTATATAAGTATAAATTGTTCCTCCTCCATATGTCAATAAAGAAGTTGAACCAAATAACATATCCTCCAATTTTTGAGATACTTTATGCGCAGCTCTTTCAGCATTAATTGTGTCAATACTATTACCTCTGTTTCGGGATTCCTCAAGAACCCTTTTACTAATCTGATAATCAGAATGAGTAATTGGAATTGGAATATGCTTTGCAGCAAAATCAACCGCATCATTATTTCCTCGACGAACAGGATCAATAGAAACATACGCCTCCATTGCATCACTCATTTCCTCCCAAGTAAGGACGGTAGTCCCCATTGCATTTTTCAGAGTATAAACAAGCCCATTTCTACGTAAATCATCAAAACCAACTAAACGTTCTTCAGCTACTCCTATAACCGCATCATCTAAAGCACGCCATTCGTCATAACGTAATTGAGCATTGGTTACAGGAACTTCTCTATAACTTTGTTTCAATTTAGGATCTCCTCCTAAATAAACCGCCATAACCATCTTGCCATTCTTTTTGACATATGGTCTCATTTGTCCTGGATCACCTGACCTATCAGCCATCATGGTTCGGACCTCATTCATTGTGACATCATTTCCTCTTGTTCTTTTCATTTTCTTTATTTTTTTAAATTAGAAAATTTCAATTATCACTCTACCACCAGGAGTTGCTTGTGCTTCCAAAGCAGTTCCCACAATAGCTCCAGTTGCTTCTGCAACCCCACCACTAGCTTGACCAGTGTACTTTCTTACTGTTCCATCACCTGCAGATTCCAATTTATCTCCAATGGCTAATGAAGCACCAGAAGTTGTATCAAAAATAGCATATACCCTATCTCCACTTGTAGGTAAAATTATGAAAATAGGAACAGATACAGCATAATCATCACTTATCTTTTTACCTTGGAAGACATCTTCCATAGCAAAGATTTTAGATGAAACAGGGCCACCTGCTCCAGAGTGTGCTTGCACAAGTCCGGCAGATGTTCTCTCCAATAATTCTCCTGGAGTTATTGCGACTGCAGTAGCCACAATTTGATCTCGATTATTATTGTAACTTTTAATTACAATTGTTCTCTTAGCCATTACGCTTCTTTCTTTTTAGGTTCAGAATCCAGACGTAACATAATGGATAGTTCATCATCTTCACCATCATTAACGTCGTCATTAGTAACAATCTCCATCTCTCCAATACCGGAGAAATCTAATACCTCTTGAGGTACTACTGATGCATACATAGTAGTTAAAGTAGCATTATCCCACTTTTCCAAATCCTCAGCTTTAAACTCAGAATTTGCAACGATACCATCCACTAACTTTTTCTTATGTACTTTTTGCAAATCTAAACTAGCATTCATTTGTAACTGAAGTTCAGGAGGCATTATACCAATAAAATCTTCAGTAGTCTTTTTATCTGCAAAAAACGACTTAACTGCGTTTGCAGCAAGTTGTACCTGATCAACAGGAACTTCTTCTTTCTTTTTGTTGATCACTTTCTCTTCCTTTGGAACCATCTTGTTGAAAATTACTTCATCCAGACCTTCCAAGAATTCACGATCATCTGCACCAAACTGAGACGCTTCATTTGCAATCAACGCATCCACTTGGCAAGATGTTACTTTTTTACTCATTTCGTTTTTGTTTTTAGTTGAAACTTGTGACTCTTTCATTCTTACCCTATTTACTGTAGCAGGAGCAATCTTATAAGTTTTCTCCAATACTACATTTACCGCATCGTCAAGAATTTCTATCTGATCGTTAACAACTTGATAAGATCTTTTAAATAATTTAGTACTCCTAGATTCACTACTACGTACCGCATAAATAAAATAACTATCAAATACTTCTTCTAAGTAATGATATTTTCCTTCACCATCAAAAGTATCTAACTTTTGTTGAAGATCATTACTTATTTCTCGAAAGCCAAGCTCATTTAAGCTCAACTCAGAGTTACCTAATTCATTGATGACAAAACCATTTTTTAATAGTATGCCATGCATTTCTTTTACGGTCAACTTGTGTTTCTCCACTTCATTTTTAATTTTAGATTTAGATTTATTTAAAATCTCTTTCGAGTTTGTTCTTATGCCACACCCATCATCCCATGAACATGCTCCTGTTCCACCCGGTAATAATGCCAAATGATCAGGACGGACATTACGTGCAATAGCAGTATAATGCTCATTATGAAATTCACCTTCAACTCTTTCATTGTCACTGAATGCTCCAATTGAAACATCCAATGGTTGCTGGCTTTTAATATGATTTAACGCGGTATCAGAAATTCCTTGTAAATCATTTACATTTATCCATACTTCACCTTTTAATTTTGACCCGTCCATATGTGCATTATGAATCCGGCCTACAATATTGCCTATTAATTCAGGAAGTTGAGCAGACGTAGGATCACCATTACTATCCATCGGATGATTTACAACTACAGGAAAATTATTCCAAGAACTTGCAGAGGCTGAAAGCTCTTCTGCAGTGTATAATACAGGTCCTTCCGACCCATTATGTACTCCCTCTACCATCATGACCACAGGCACAATTATATACTCGTTACCCGCGGTTCCTTCAGTGCGGATACGATAATTGATTACTAGATTAGAATTAATGCGTAATTTTTGCATAACAATATTATTTATCTTTTTTGTTTTTAAGATAATCTGAATAAGCATCCTCCTCTGTAATTATTTCCATTGAGGCACGCTGTAATTTCTCCTCTTTTTTTCTGTGATTTTGACCAAGTAAATATTGATCCAATACTTCACCCATCTTAGCCAAAGCAAAAGTTTCCTTGCTAACATCATTAAGAATCATTTCACCAGGATTTTTTGGGTCAGATCTATACTCCTTATAATGACCTCCTAAACAAAACAAATCAATTGTTGCTTCCTGTTGTTCTTCGGGTACTACATAAATAAAATCCATTGTCTTTTTCTTTTTATTTTATCACTTTAATTTACTACTCATTCCTATTTTAAGTGCATATGCTTGAGGTATACATCATGTCCTTTATAATTATATCAAACTACTCCTGCATGCCTTATATCTAGTTTAAATCACTCTTCCTTTTCAAATATTATCTCGTTATCCTGGTCACTTCTTACCTTCTTATGCTTATTCTTACCATATGCAATTACATCCGGAATTTTATCAGGATAAGCAGCACAATGTACTCGTTCAGTAAACTCATCTCCATCATTCTTAATACCCTTAAAATGGATACATTTTCTTTTAATACAATTTGATTCTAACAGCATAATTTTTATAAGTCAATTCGCTTTCCAACTAATTTTTCTAAGAGTTCTCGAATCTCTAAATTAATACTCTTGTTAATTATTGTTTGATTATATGCTGGAGAAGTATATGCAGCAAGCGCTTCAGCAAAACCTTCACTGGCATCTGTCATAGAATACCAGCCTACACTGTCTTTAAACAATGGTTTCTTTACTTTATAAAAAGCATCCCAAGCAGCGCGTTCATTAGCAGTAAGAGTTTTATAGTATATATGATGAGCATACTCATGCCTTGTTGAAACTCTTAAACCAGATCCAATTGATTGTTGAAATCTAGTATTTAAAAGAACACTATCTTTCAATAAAGCTCCCTGTCCGAATACAATCCTAGCTCCTTGTATATCATATGTACCAACTGCTCCTTTTACTCCTTCAAGAAATTCAGTAGAAGACATAGTTAAATTCATTGGTTTAGGACCTTTCAAAGCAAGATTACTTATTTTTCCAAACATTTCATTACTAATAGTACGCCCGATTATATTGACCCGCTTAATATCTTGTATTTGTAAATTACGTATATCTATATTCAACTTACTTTTTAGTTGTGTTTTTAACTCATTAATATTATCAGTATCTTTCCATTTAAATTTATCTTCTGCATCTTTAGGCCCTGTAGGTATCCAAGCACAACGACATTGAGCGTGTACAGGAATCACTTGCCAGGCATCTTTAATTGCAAATATGCTACCTTCTAAATTAGCACATTGTTCACATACCCGATCATCTCCTGCAGTGATTAATTCAGCTTCAACATGAACCCCAACCACTCCCCAATTCTGATACTCTTGCAAAGTGCCATGTGCATGCGCTCTGATAGTTTCAGTCCTTGCTAATATTTCTGCCCTACGTCTACCAGGCATAAAATAATTAACCTGTTGTCCTGTCCTGGGATTTACATATGATATCTCTAATCCTAAATCCGCTCCACCTCCAATAACTGCAGCATTTAATGCTCTTGCAATCTGACTAGGACCCAACCCATCAATCAATCCTTGAGACAAATATCTACTCATCTGTATCTCCATTGCAGCAGTGATTCCTCTCAATTCATTAAAGGCTCTAGTATATAGCAAACCCACCCTGTCTAAATGAATAGGACTTGCCATTGATGCAGCTATACCACCTGTTTCAGATAACCTAGGAACTGAATAACCTTGTTGAATTAATTGAGTTCTGGCTCTTGCAACACCTCGCTCATAACTATCAAAAATATACTTGTTAGACCATGCTCCATTGATCGAACTTCCCACCTGAGTAATCTCCCTAACATCTAATATGCCTGCATTAATTTGACGATTAATCCAATCCATAAATGAAGCCACTTTTTGACGATTTGTAGGAAACGCAAAAGCGCGCCTGCCTGGTGTAGTTATTGCAGCTAATATAGTAACTGTAACTTCATTACGTAACCCGAAGACATCCTCCTCAACTACAGATTGTGTAATAGCTTTCGCCAATTCTCTAAACCGACTATTCATATCTCGTACAAACATATTCCTTAACACAGTGGTCCTCGTTGGATCACGATTAATGATCATCTGTGCTAAAGGATATTGATGTACATTATATATTGCTATTTGACACATTTCTTGCATTTTATTTTAATTCTTATAAAGTGGCTCGCAAATTTGGAGAAACGGTCGTCAACCCATTTTCTTAGTTGCACTCATCCAAATTTACTCTCTAGAATGCCACTTCACGATGCTTTCCATAAACTCTATGAAATTACAATCTTCCAACTTACTATAATGTTTTATAAATTCCATAGTTATTTTCTATACCCCTTCTGATATTTTCCTTTCATCTTTCTTTTCTACAAGTTCATACTTTTTCATTAAAACTTCAGCAGCATTTGCTCCATTTGTAATTTCTTCTTGTGTAGGATACATTTCAACTTCAACAGTTACTATTGAATCAACCTCAGTAGTAAATTGAAATTTACGTACTTTACGGGGATCAAAACCGAAAGATTTAACCAATTTTGTGATGTCTTCATTTGGAATTATTACTGCCATGACTATATGTTTAAATTTTAATTACTTAAATCAATTAGATCGTGTCCTTCCCCAATATATCCTTCTGTTGGATAAGACTTTCTTCTGAGTACACCGACACCTGGATTACCCTCAACTGTAATATCTTCTTATATATGTAATAAAGAAGCGGGAGATCGTTGTTGTTCTCTAGCAATCTCACCTTCATCTTTCCATGGATATTTTGCTGTTCTACAGGATTCATGAATATTCCTCTTATCCTGAATTGGCATATGAAACTTATCCTTTTGTTCAACTTTCTTAGCTACTATCCAGATCAAAGTATTCTCCATAAAAACATCTCTTCTAATACTAGGCTCATTCAATTCTGATCCACTTTTAGTTGAATATTTACAATATTCAATCTCAAATCCATTATGTTTTAATACCCATATAAGCATCTCAGGATTGAAAGTATGAAAGCCATGTTTAAAGTAACCAGATACTGGAGTATGAAGAACGTATAATCCCCCTAACTCTACGGCGTCTATACAGTTCATCATTGCTTGAGCAGAATTGAATGTATGTTCCAAGCATCCAATATCACACACTACTTTAAAACTACCAATAAACTTATTAGTATTCTGATCCCAAGGATAATTCATATCAAAATGTATGTCTGCTCTTGGATCTTCATAATCAAGAACTGTTATGTCCTTTACTCCCATAAGATGTAACAATCCTTTAAATGATTTAGCATCCTTTAATATAGGATCAAAACCTTTACTCAATTCCTGAAATCCCCACATCAAGAAAGGACTATCCAAGAATCCCAATATCTTGAATATTTCACAGTGAAATATTTTATGCTCTGTTAGTACCATTTGATTATTGGTTTAATTTATTTACTCATTTAACTGTCTTTGCTGTTCTAATTCAAGTATACGTTCCGTCCCTGCCATACTTCTATCTTCTTCTAACGCTGCTTCATCTACTTTCTCCATGAATTCCTTTAACTGATCTTTATTCAATCCTATTAGATATTTCATAGCAATGTCAATTGGTATCATCTCCATCGCTAACGGATTAGTAAAATAAGCACTAATTGCCTCTGCTCTTACTTTACCTACATCTGCCTTTTCTTTTTCAGACGGAGCAAATAAATCAGACCACACTATCACATACTCAGTTTCAGGCAAAATCTGAAACTGCATACATTTATCAATGAATGGTTCCAATATTTCAATCTCTGCATACTTTTTCCTACGATTAGTTATTAAAGTTAACCATTGCTCCCTATCTTGAGAACTAGACAATTCTCCTCTTTCTGATCCGGTTAATATACGTTTTGGAATACCAGTTTCAGCTGAGATTGCTTCATGTTGTATTTCCACATGATTTTTTGGGTCAGATATTTGCATATCAAGTGCCTTTAAATCTATTCCTTTGGCATAGATAATCCTCCTCAAGTCATGTTCAAATTTATCCAACTCTTCATCCAATGCAGCTTCCTCAGTTGCTCCCATTGCAAATCCTTCGTCTGGCTTTGCATGATATCCAGGCCGAGCTCCCCTCCAAAACATTTCTGCATCTCCTCCCATGATCTTTTCTAAATCAAGTAGACGATTAATAACCGGCCTCAAGCGGCTGCGTCCATATATATCAGATACCAATGATCCAGAGGCGATATGAAGTATCCTACTATGGTGCACTCGAAGTTTAGTTATAAATGTATCTCTCCCAGACTCTGCAGGCTGACCTACCTCTATTTCATATAGTAAAGGCTTCCCAAATCTATCATTAGATGAATCAGTTTCCCATTTTAAAATTTTAGAATTACTTTCTGGAATTGCTTTAATATAATTTAATTTAAGTGTTATCCCTCCTGCTTGTTTTTCAAATCCTGCCTTATTTTTAACGTCATTAAATCCAAACAATAATAGTGAGTATTGACCGATACCATCTAACACATCTAATCGAGCAAATGTCTTCTTAATTTTAAATTGTTTATCTAACTCCCTCCATGCAACAAATAAAGATGAATCTTCCTCTGCAATACCTTCTTCCGTTATAATTAAATCATTGGCCCAAGTGGCTTCTACTGGTTTATCAATAATAGCAGTTGCTATGTCTTGCCTATCCCATCTATCATAAAAATAACTAAACGTCAAATCTTCCTCATCTGGATAACCTAATGCTTCATAAATCTTACGTACTCCTTTATACGTTTCCCCCATCATGAGATTAGAAGCATCCCTTGATAACCCAGAAGGTAGGAATCTCTGCAAAGCTTCAATACGGCGTAACGTAGCCATTCCTTTTTCTGATAGACCTTCAATACCAGCCCTTGTTGCTGTTATCGGTGCTCCTCTTGTACGTATCATGATTTACTTTTTATTTATGCTGCTGCCTTCTCATCCTGATTACTGGCTTAGCTATTCTATTTTTCAAAAGAATTTTATTACTAAACTTTTTATTACTAAATGCCCTTACATTTTTCATTTGTTCAATTTCATTCTTAATAGCTTCTCTTTCTACTGAACAATCAAACACATCTTCCCTCACAAGATCATCTATAGAAATATTCATATCTTCATCCATCATATTTCAATTACTTGTTTGTCTAGTTTTAACTACACTTTAAAACAATCAAACACATCATATTTCAATTACTTGTTTGTCTACTATGCTACTTCTTTCCTATCCCTATATCGTCCAATCTGAACTCTTTTCAATCCTACAAGTTTATTAAATGCTCCAGAACTAGCATCTGCCTGATCTTTAAATGTAGATCCTGGAAAATACTTTAACTCTTCAATATAATCTACATTCCATTCTCCTCTTAATAACATCACATTACCATTATTAACTTGTACACTATATGGATCAGCTCGCAAAGCTTTATCTCCACTTGGCCTATCCTTTTCAATCGAATACCCCGATAAGTTTAATATAGTTGATTCTGCAGATTCAAGGCCCCCAGATCCGGGCTCTTGCTCAATGTATATCTTAGGTCTATATTGAGATGCCTCTACCATATCATCCGACTGAGCAGTCGCCTTAATAATGTCTTCACGAATGTTTGAACTCCATTGCCCTCGCTTAACATTCATTACTATATACTTACCATTTTTTAACTTACATTTTTTAACTCCAACCGTATACGCTCCACCTCCTTGAGTCCCTGCTTTATCCCAATACCTAATTGTCTTCTCTACTTCTAAAGCATGTGGTAATTTCTCAATAATAGTAAACATATCTGTCTTGAACATCCCCCCTCCTAAAGGTACTGGATTTTGTCCAATCTGTCCTCCATATGTGAACTGCCCTAAGTCCGCAATATCATCTAAAATATCCCAACTTAATCTGCGGGTATCTAATAGATCATCCTTATAATACTTAATAAATTTCTTTGGACGAACTTGATCTTTATAATTCCTAATTTCACCTGGTAGACAGATATGTTTAATTTTCCTTTTCTTACCTTTTTTCTTTTTCTTTGTCTTTAACCAATGTCCAGTAGGATCATTCTCAGATAACCTCTGCATGATCAATATAGTCACGGTTACTCTTTTATTGACCTTCCTAAATGGTAAAGTATTATCCATCCAATGATTTGCCTTTTTTATCTCAGCATCACTAATAGCTCGAGTAGGATCTATTGGATCATCTACAATATTGATATGTCCATGAAACCCAGTGAATGTACCGCCAACCGAAGTACTGAATCTATTGCCTCCTTGTTTAATACGCGGTACTTGCCCAGGAGTATAATACACGAACTTGACGACCCTGTAATTTGATTTATTATCCTTATCAGATTTAACCCCTAATTCCGGGAACATAAACTTAAATTTATCTGATCTAATGATGTCTCTACTGTACTCTGCAGACTCTAAACTCAATGGTGCGGTATATGATGCAGTGATAAATTTCATCCAATACCATCTAGTCCAACACCATAAAGGAAACATAATACTCACCATTGCTGTTTTAGTAGTACCTGGTGGTACATTAATGATCAAATCATACTTCCTAGTTTGGTTATTGGCTACTCTTTTTGCTATATACTCTAACTCTTTACATATCTTTTCTAAATGCCAATTGGATTCAAACTTTTCATCTGAATACTCTGACCAAAAATACTGTATGAAATAATATAAGTTACCGAGTAGTAAAGTACGCAATGCTTGTTTAGGAAAATTTAAGGCATGTTGAACTATAGCCTTTTTATCCCTTATTGATGCAGTTCTTTTTCTGCATACTTTACTACTATTAATTATCTCGGTTTCCATCAATTAACTGTTGTTGTGAAATTTCAAAAATAAGATCTTGAGCTTCTTTTGACAATTCCTTCATATGGAGTTCCTCTACTTTCTTATGAGTGTGTTCAATATTTCCTTTATGACTTACACTTATATTAGCATAGGAATTTGTCCACAACAATCTTTGTCTATTTGTTAACCATGCTAAGATTGATTTCTCACTTGGTATTGCATGCTTTTTAACTTTTACTTTTTTAACATTGCCATTGACCATTACTATTTGCTCTTCTGTATAATCATATCCTGTAGCTCTTTTAAACATGCATTGAATTACTTTTAGATCAGCTACCATTCCTCCTTTTTTTCTGGCTTTTCGGAACTCTTTACTTTTCTTAATCCAGTTATCAATTGTACTATGATTTTTATTAAAAAATTCGGCTAATTGATTATTGGTAGCACCTAACTTTGCTAACAATTCTACCTGTTCTAATTGAGCCTTACTAAACTGTATTTTTGGACCAGGTTTTTTATGCTGCTTTTGTACTGTTTTTCTTTTTCGTACCATTACAATTCGGGATTATACTTTTTTTGACAATAAACAAAAATTTATAACGTGTTATAAAGTTATGTGTTAAGGATTATAATTCAAAAAAAATTCGTTTTAAGAAATTAGCAAATTTTAAAGACTTGATAAAGCTATTTTAAGGGGTGTACTGAGATTATAGACTAAGCGAATATGATTGTGCCTAAAAGAAGAGAACTACTGAATAAACATACTTTACTCCTCTTAAACAGTAAAATAATGATGGGAGTTATGATTGAACATAAAAAAAGGCCCGAAGGGCCATTTTATTAATTTGATTTGAAATATTGAATTAATATACTCTAAATTGATTTAACTTATGCTCTAAAATAAAAGATTTATTTTCTTCATAGGTTTTGTCTATTAATGATCTCCAAAATTTTTCATCCGCTTGTAATAAATCCATTCTTGTAATTTGTATTTTTCTATTTCCTCCAGTGAGATTTTTCATCATAAAATTCCAATCTGGATTATCAATTTCAACAATACATACTTTTGAATCTTTAATTAAGATTATTTTTAAATCACTTGCTACTATTACAACTCGCTCTTCTGTTAATTTTTCTACCTTTTTCATCTTCTTTTTATTTATGATTTAATTAATTTCTATACTATAAATATAAGTAAGAGTTTTGTCTTATCCAAATTTTTATGACATTATTTTGTTTTATTTGACAATTATTTTTAAACATAAAAAAAGGCCCGAAGGCCTATTTTATTGATTTGATTAATTCCAAAACCTATACAAAAAACTCTTTTATTTTATTCTCACACTCCCAACCTCTTCTAAATCCTTTTTGCATCACTCCATTTGCTCGATTATACCTCTGGTTAAAACTCATATCTATTTGCATAGTAAGATCAGAACCATCCTCTTCAAATACTATTGCATCAAACCAATACCAAACATTTGGCTTAAACTCAAACCCAAACTCAATTGTAATTCCTAATTTCCAAGAAATATGGTCATCATCAATATTCTCATGATTCCACCTAAGAGAATCACATATACCATAAATTTCACTTTCTAAATTTTTTGCTTCAGAATACTTGATTAAATCTACTAAAGTTGTCATCGTCTTTTTATTTATAATTTAATTAATTTCTATACTCTAATATTGCAGTTAGTTTTATCTTATCCAAATTTTTTACCAACTATTTTCATTTATTTTGTATTTATTTTTAAACATAA
>SDBU01002976.1_pt1 | contig 22001 bp, 20 predicted proteins | sample 2277071 | NCBI WGS metagenome assembly SDBU01 (sample SAMN10397929, study PRJNA504765) | marine sediment metagenome | isolation source: marine sediment core GS08_GC12, 126 cmbsf | place: Arctic Ocean: Gakkel Ridge, Loki's castle | collected 2008 | reverse complement strand
ATCCAAGCTGGTCGCGAAATTCGTATCATGGTTAAGCCAGAAGATGTTGATGACTTAGGAACGGTGAGGCTTGCCCGTGATATTGTTAAGAAGATAGAGGAAGGCCTGGACTACCCAGGGCAAATAAAGGTTACCGTGCTCAGGGAGACAAGAGCTATAGACTACGCTAGATAGGAAGAAATAGTGTTAATATTGGTAATTGGTGATGTGGTTGGTAAACCAGGTAGACGAGCACTGCGAGAGCTTCTGCCCGGACTGCGACAGCAATATGGGCTAGACTTGGTTATCGCTAACGGTGAAAATGCCGCCGGTGGTTTAGGTATAACTTCAGCCACAGCTAAGGAACTACTCAATGCTGGTGTTGATGTGTTAACCTCGGGTAACCATATATGGGCTCAAAAGGAGATTATTCCTTATCTCGATGGTGAACTGCCTATCATACGCCCGTTGAATTATCCCCCGGGTGTACCTGGCAAGGGCTATATCTCAAAGAATCAGGCTACCGTAGTTAATTTGATAGGGAGAACCTTTATGGGCAATTTTGATTGCCCGTTTAGGACTATGGACAAGCTGCTAGATGAGCTTAATCCAATGCCGGCAGTTATTATCGTTGATTTCCACGCTGAGGCAACGTCGGAAAAGATGGCAATGGGACGATACCTAGATGGTCGAGTCAGTGCTGTACTCGGCACCCATACCCATGTAGGAACCATTGATGCTCAGTTGCTTCCTCAAGGCACTGCTTATGTTACCGATATTGGCATGGCCGGACCCGTTGATTCGATCATAGGTGATGACTCCGAGGCGGTAATTCAGCGCTTCCTTATGGCGATACCCTATCGCCTATCTGTAGGAAAGGGGAAACCAATCGTTAACGCTGTCCTGATTGGGGTAGACGAAAACAGTGGGAAAGCAACCAGCATTGAACGAATCTATCGGGAGCTAGAATAGTGGTATCTAAGGTAGATCTCCATATACATTCTACTGTCTCTGATGGGCGACTTAGCCCGGTAGAGGTGGTTCACAAATCAGTGGAGTGCGGAGTAGATATCATTGCTCTTGCTGACCATGACTCTGTGGATGGTATTGTTTCTGCTTTAGCCACCGCCAAAGCCTTTCCCCAGCTAAGAGTCATCCCCTGTGTTGAAATAAGCACTGATGTCCCACAGGGTGAGATTCACATTTTAGGCTACTTTATAGACTACACCAACCAGGAGCTACTGACTAGTCTAGACAGGATGCGTAACTCCCGACGAGAACGGGCTCAAGGGATGATTGCCAAGCTGAAAAACTTGAGTATCTACGTTGAATGGGAGCGAGTTCAGGAAATAGCCGGCAGCGGCTCCATAGGTCGCCCCCATATCGCTCAAGCTATGTTAGAGAAGAGCTATATAACCTCGTTTAAGGAAGCATTTACTAAGTATATAGGTCGAGAGGCACCTGCCTATGTTGAGCGGGAAAAAGTGACCCCGGCGGAGTCAGTGAAACTAATATTGCAGGCTAATGGGTTGCCAGTGTTGGCGCATCCATTCACCATCAGCAACCTAGAGACAATGATTGTTGAGCTAAAGGTTGCCGGTCTGGTAGGTATTGAAGCCTATTACAATGGTTATACTGCTGATGAAATCAATGGGCTGGTTAGCCTAGCTGATAGGTATAATCTTATTACCACCGGTGGCAGCGATTACCACGGTATAGATGCTAACATTGAGACTATGATTGGTGGTGCAGATGTGCCCATGGAAGCAGCGGAGCGACTTATAGCTCTGGCGAAACAGCGAGAACTAACATTAGCTGACCTATAGGATTAAGAAAGCTAATGGTTATTAAGTTTGTGTTATTAATATTAGGCGCTTACCTTCTAGGTTCAATACCTGCTGCCTATCTGGCAGCTAAGTGGTTCTGGGGAATGGACCTCAGGCAATACGGCAGTGGTAATGTGGGCGCCAGCAATTTGTTGAGAGCGACCTCCAAGCGTCTTGCTATTCCGGTAATCATTTTTGACATATGTAAGGGAATGGGTATGGTCTGGGTAGCTCAGCTAGCAGGTCTGGACATTGCCCAGCAGGTAATAATAGGACTGGCAGCTATTGCTGGGCACAACTGGTCGATTTTTCTCCGTTTCAGTGCTGGTAGAGGTGTCCTGGTCACCTTAGGTGTGGTTTTTATCCTAGCCCCAAAACTAGCACCGATACTACTGGTTGTTGCTTTCAGCGGGCTAGCCTTTGGTCAGATGCCAGTTACTACTCTCTGTGCTATAGCTTTACTGCCCATGCTTAGTTGGTTTTCATCGGTGCCTGTAATTAGCTGGTTCTTTACTCAGCCCGCTGGAATCAATGAGCGGCTGCCAGTTACCATGGCTTTCCTAGCTATATTTCTGATTGCGATAATTAGACGATTAACTGCGCCACGGACTTCACTAACAGCTTCGGTAACTCAGGGACAGTTACTTGTCAACCGGCTATTCTTTGACCGGGACATAAGAGATAGAGAAACTTGGATACATCGGGCACCTCCTGAAGCCCGCTCAACTAAACATCAGAAAAAGTAAGGGAGGGGTTGACACAGAAAATGAGATGCGCCACTCATCCTGAAGTTGAAACTAGCCTGAGATGTAGTAAATGTGGTAAGCCAATATGTCCTAGGTGCCTAGTACAAACTTCAGTAGGAGCTAGATGCCGAGACTGCGCTAGGTCGTATAAAGTACCTACCTACCACGTTTCTACTAAATATTACCTGAAGGCAATAGGAACTGGGCTAGGTATGGCTATCGTTTGTGGCGTTTCTTGGGGAGTAATAGGAGGACTGGTCACCTTCTTTTCTTTCAATTTGTTGCTTGCCCCTGCTGCTGGCTATGCTATTGGAGAGGTGGTTAGCCGTTCAGTTAATCGTAAGCGGAGCCTAGGATTAGCCATTGTTGGTAGCATCGCCGTAGTCCTAAGCTACCTTATTACTCTCCTCTTCCCTGGCAGGCTCTATTTTAACCTGTTTAATATAATGTATCATTTGCTAGCCTTGGCTCTAGGCATCTTTGTTGCTGTTATCCGTCTGCGCTAAAAAGGTATCGTTCTCTTTTGGTTGGCAATAATACATTTGTCATTTTTGTGCCTAGAATGTGCCTAGTTAATACCTAATTCTTTCTTCGCAATTTCAATCAGCACAGCCGATAATATTTGAATAGATACACTTCCAACCTTTGCTACTGTGTCCTTGGCTATATTCCATCTTTTATTTTGCCGTGCCAAATCCAAAAATTCGTGTCCTGCCCAAGTTAAACGGACTATTCTTGCGTGAGGACTCTTTTCACCAAGCCCAGTTATATCATTTATTATAGCAAAACCTGCCTCACCCAATAAAAAGGCGTGATAGCCTATCTCTTCTTGAGTATAACCATCTACCTCTATTGAGGGAGCATATCCAGAAGGGTGAGCCTCAATAACTAAGAGCATTTCACGGATTAAATCCATATCACGTTTCATATCTATATCTTTTACAAGCATATCATACCCCCTTGCCTCCTGTCTTATTTTAATACCCAGTAACCCAAAGCTAAATAAAATCAACTAAATCAGAACGATACCGCTAAAAATCAAGTGTTGACAGAATAGCTGATATCATCTATAGTAATTGCAAGACATTGCTTATTGGATTGCTTTCAGATACTCATATTGCTGTTCCGAGTGAGGTGCTTCCTCCTCAGATAAAAGCTGTTTTCAAGGATGTCGACCTGATTCTGCATGCCGGGGATATCTGGATTCCCTCGGTATTAGATGAATTGGAGTGCATAGCTCCGGTAAAGGCAGCGTGGGGTGACGACGACATGAAAGCGGATTTAGGCGATGATAAACGGATGATGGAGGGACACGCCCTGCTCCTTGAGGGTGTTAGCCTATGGTTGATACATGTTAAACCAAGCTATGGACCCCTTACTTCGAAAGAAGAGTCAAATTATTCCAGGCCTAGTTACTCCAGGCCTGATCCTGAAGACCGTGAAGACCCTCCCGATGTTGTCGTCTTTGGTCACTCCCACCATCACGCAATAGAGCATTATAAAGATGTTCTTTTAGTGAACCCTGGCAGCCTGACTCTTCCCGATTATGTACCAACGTTAGGCACTGTGGCTCTTCTAACCATAAGCTCTGGTAAGGCAGAGGCACGCATTGTGCAACTCGAGTGAGCGGCGACTTACCAATGAATCAATACTAAAATAACGTAGAATCAAATATGATGGAGGTGAAACATGATTATAAACGAATTTCTTGACTTGTCAGCGATGCTTGTACCAGAAAGAACAGCTATCGCTTTTGAAGGAAAGCGATATAGCTTCACCCAGCTCAAGGAAAGAGTAAATCGCCTAGCCGATTCTTTAAGCCGGTTGGATTTGGAAAAGGGAGACCGAGTCGCCATCCTTGAAGTCAACTGTAATGAATACGTGGAGGCTTGTTTCGCTAGTACGAGGGTAGGAGCCATCTTTGTTCCCCTGAACTTCCGAATTAAAGGGGATGAGTTACCATACCTGGTAAACAAAGCCGAGCCTAAAGTCCTCTTCATAGGCAGTCGCTATGTTGATATGGTGAACAGCGTTCGATCTCAACTCCCCTCGGTGAAACATTTCATCGTCATGGGTGGCACGGCTGAGGGAATGACGAGCTATGATGAACTTATGGACTCAGGTTCGCCAGAAGAAAAAACCTTTGCCGAAATAAATGACGAAGATGCAGCCATACTTATGTTCACTGCTGGAACCACTGGATTTCCTAAGGGGGTTCCTCAAGATAATAACAGCTATAGCTCCTATGTCCTGACTAATATTGACTCCCCCGACCCAGAGGCGCCAGTAGAAACGAATGTGCTTGTCATGCCCCTCTATCATGTGGCTGGAATGCAGGCGTTGATGGCTGGCATCTATGGAGGTAGAACCATTGCCCTGATGCGTCAGTTTGATGAAAAAGAGTGGTTTGAGACGATACAGCGGGAGAAAGCCACCCGGGTGATGGTAGTACCTACCATGCTCAAGCGAATTGTTGAGTTCCCTGACTTCGATAAATATGACCTTTCCAGCGTGCGAGTGGTAACCTATGGTGCCGCCGCCTGTCCTTACGAAGTGCTGAGGAAAACCATTGAGCTCTTTCCTGGCAGAGCACTGATAAATGCCTTTGGTGGGACGGAAACCTCTTCCACAATAGCCGCACTCAGGGCTGAAGACCAAGTAGTTACTGGAAGAGAGACCGAAGCGGAGAAGGAGAAGAAGCTAAAAAGGCTGTCCTCCTCTATTGGCTTACCTGTGGCAGATGTAGAAATTCAAGTACGCGATAAAGATGGTAAGGAACTACCCGCCGGGGAACAAGGAGAGGTTGTAGCCCGAGGTCCTAGAATAATGAAGGGTTACTGGAGGGATGAGGAGAGAACAAAGAATGCTTTTACTCCGGATGGTTGGTATCGCACTGGCGATATGGGTTATAAAGATGAAGAAGGCTACATTTATCTTAGCGGGCGTTCCGACGATGTGATTGTAAGGGGCGGCGAGAATATTGGCCCTGATGAAGTCGAAAGCGTGCTTTACTCCCATCCTAAGATTGAAGAGGTAGCAATAATTGGTGTCAAAGATATTGAATGGGGTCACCAGGTCAGGGCTGTAGTAAAGCTTAGAAAGAATGAAACAGCTACCGAGAAGGAAATCATTGACTTTTGTCGTCCAAGGCTGGCTGGCTTCAAGCGTCCTAGCTCAGTAGTTTTTGTTAAGGAAGAACTTCCTAAGACCTCTACCGGCAAGGTTCTGAGGAGAGTTCTTAGAGAGAAATACGGGCAGTCTTAGACTTTAAGAAGTAGGGTCGGTTTCAAAAGAGCTAAATATATAATTTCACTAATAGCCTTCCCCGTAATCTTATGGGGAAGGCTATTAAGTTCTACATGTAGAGTCAACAAGGTTAATATAGGAAAACTATCAGCACTCCTCTCTTCCAGACAGATGATAACACATGAGATAAGAGAGCAGTACGGGGGTTACGCGCTTAATCTGTTAATGTGCAAATTGAACGAGCAAGTAATGTTGTTTGAATTTCTTATTGTGTGATATAATATAGCTACAAAATTTCTTGGAGAATAAATGGTATCTAAAAAACCACCCGAAGAAGTACCAGAAGTAGAAGATAAGCAGTTACGTGACTACGAACTGATATTAATTATTAGTCCAGAGATTGAAGATGAGAAATTTGATATTACAATAGATAAGGTAAACCAGTTTATTACAAAAAGAGACGGCACTATTTCTGAGGTGGAGCGATGGGGTAAAAGAAAATTAGCCTATCCGATAGGCCACTTTACGGAGGGCAATTATGTGCTGAATCGATTAAAAATGAAGCCAGAAATGGGCAAGGAACTTGAAGCGAGCCTGCGAATCTCTGAAGAGATTCTGCGGCATCTGTTGATAAAATTGAGTAGTTAGACAAGGAGGAATTCCTGTCGCCAGCAAGGTCTGGAGGGCGAAGGGAAGTTTAAGATAATGCCAAGCTTAAATAAGGTAATGATTATTGGCAATCTTGGAAGCGAACCTGAGATGCGTTTTAACCCGAAGGGTAATCCGGTAACTTCATTTAGTGTTGCTACTAACCGGAGATATACTACTGCTGATGGTGAGCGAAAGGAAGAGACAGAATGGTTTAGTGTGGTTGCTTGGGGTAAGTTAGCTGAACAATGCAACCAATTTTTGACTAAGGGCCGGCTTGTCTACGCTGAAGGTAGGCTACATACGAGTAACTGGGAAGGGCAGGACGGGCAAAAGCATTATCGAACTGAAATAGTAGCTAATCGAGTATCGTTTCTTGATAGACAAGCAGCTGTCCCACTTCCTGAAAACAAGGAGGAGGGGACTGGAACTAGCGAATTGGAACCGGAAGATATCCCATTTTAGACGGAAGAATTATAATTAGTGGTTAGACAAAAATTTAACAGACAAGCAAACAGAAGAAGAGGCAAGCCAAGATTTGTGTTTAAGCGTAGGGTTTGTTTCTTCTGCGTCGATAAGGCTGAAGTCATAGACTATAAAGACCCAGCTAAACTAATCCGATACATATCAAGCAGAGGTAAGATAGAACCCCGGCGTAAAACAGGCACGTGCGCTAAGCATCAGCGTCTGTTATCAGTGGCTATAAAAAGGGCACGGCATTTAGCATTATTACCATACGCGCCAACTCATATCCAGAAGACTGGGGAAGTTAGCATAATAAGTAGTTAGTCTGACGGTTGAAAGGGCTATACCACCTCTACGACTCTTATTGATTACCCCCTAGAGTAAGGGATAATCGACTCAAGATACTCTCTACGCAATCTACCTTTCTAAGCCCGCCTTGATAAACAATTTCAGCAGGCTATTTGAAATCTTGCAACAAAGACTGTGGCTAATTTAGTAGGAACTTTTGGAAAAGAGGAGACGCCCATGCAGCTAGGGCAAGGTCGGTTGGCGCTACCAAAAGCGCAATAAATGAGACTATGCGACTGGCTTTCCTAGGTTCTGGCATAACTGGACTGGTGACAGGGCTCGCTGCTTTCGAGGAATGACATTAATAATCAGTCGATAAAGGAGGTGCGTAATGCCTATACCATATAAGGTGAGGGTGACTGTGCATTCAGTAACGAAAGGTGAATGCCCCCAGGAGATCAAGGCCGGGGATAGCTGGCTTATGGAAAATGGAAAAACGCCGAGCGGGATGTGCGCCGGTGCCTACAATGCAGTGGGGCCCGCTGTCAGAACCTTCCGTTTGGGTGGTGAGCACCCCTGGGACGAGGATAAGGATGTTACTTTTGTTTCCTGTCCCGACCCTGAGCACTGGGTAATCTACGAGGTAAGGAGATTGCGTTAGTACGGATAGATACACTTTGTTATTCCCTTGATCTGTTTAATAGGTGAGCCAGGATATTTGTAGCTTTGAGCTTTAACTCTCTATGTGTTCACATTCTGCTCTGTGTATCTTCTGTAGCTGATATTTATCTGAAGTAAGAAGAGCATAGTCGAAGTTCTAATTGTGAAGCGGCTGGCTCCTTCCAGACTGCAAGTGAAGATTCTACCTAGATTGACACCCGGCAGGTGATGAAAGTATAATCACTTTAGTTAATCAGGGGGTTAAATTGCCCAAAAGGACTTATCAACCTAAAAAAATACCAAGGAAGCGGGAGCACGGCTTTCGAGCGAGAATGAGCACTCGAAGCGGGCGAGCTATCTTAAAAGCAAGACGGCTCAAGGGTCGTAAGAGATTAACTGTAGTATGATATAGGGAGGTATTTTACCAGTAAATTAGTTAAGAGTGAGGGGTAATGCGGGGAGAAGGACACCTTACTAAGCCAGAACAATATGCATTAGTTTATAACAAGGGCAGTTCTTGGGTGAGTGATTTAATGGTGATGAAGGCTTTACCTAATGGGCTAGCTCTATCTAGATATGGCTTATCGGTTAGCCGACGAGTAGGTAAGGCAGTGACAAGAAATAGAGTAAAACGCTTGTTTCGTGAAATACTACGGCTGACACCACTGTCACCAGGCTGGGATATTATATTTATTGCTCGTCCTGCTGTAGCTACTACTGGCTACGCTCAGTTTAGGGAATCGGTGAATAAGTTGTTATCCAAAGCTCGATTATTAAAACCGCCCAAAACTGCTACTTTTCCAGAAAGCAGCGTGGCAGGCAGCTCTGGCTGAGGGTCAGACTATTTTTAGTAGTTTAATTGGCAGAAATATGAAGAGATTTGCCTTAAAATTAATCAGGTGCTATCAGCTAACTCTATCGCGGGTTACACCACCATCCTGCCGCTTTACTCCAACCTGCTCCCAATACGCCTTTGACGCCATATCAGAGTTCGGAGTTTTTAAGGGAATATGGCTGGGGGTAAAGCGACTAGGGCGCTGCCATCCTTTTCACCCTGGTGGTTATGACCCGGCGCCAGATAGTTGGCACTAATCCAAGGGTATGGATGAGTAAACCATTGGGGTTCGTCTTGCTAAAGGAGAATAGCCCCTTCAAAATTATACCGGTAGGCAACTTTTTAGTTAGAGGGGTAAGCAAAAATAAGTGAATAAGATAAGGATTAGGCAGAATAAGCTATTATTGGGCAAGATATTGCTCCTGCTAACTATACTTCTTGTGATTATGAGTGGACTAACCGTTTCTGGCTGTCTTACTGGTAGAGGTAATCCCAGTAGAGGCTGGTCAGGGGTAGCAATAGCTGACGACACTCTCATTTTAGGCTCTATGGAGGGTAAACTTATTGCTCTGGAAACCCCAGGTGGCAAAAGCTTGTGGGAAGTAACATTTGACATCCCGGAATCAAGGGGCGGATTTGGCTGTGTGCCATCCGGCTGCACTCCGCAATATTCTGGGGTAGCTATTTATGGCACTCCAGTAGTGGAAGGGGATTTAGTCTATTTTGGCGGCTATAACGGTAAGATTTATTCTTACCGTTATGGTAATGATGAGCCAAGGTGGATTTATCCTCGCCAGGGTAATCTTGATGGTCCCGTTGTTGGCGGAGCTATCATATCTCAGAATAAAATTTACTTCGGCGGTGCTGATGGGAAAATCTATGCCCTGAGTACTGCCGAGGGTTATAAGGAATGGGAATTTCAAACCGCTGATAAGATTTGGTCAACCCCGGCTATTGCTGATGATACTCTATTTATTGGTTCCTTTGATAAAAAGCTTTATGCCATAAATGTTACCGACGGCAAAGAGAAATGGAATTTTGAGACCGAAGGGGCTATTGTTGCTACCCCGGTTATTTATAATAATACGGTATATTTTGGTTCCTTCGATAGACATCTTTACGCGGTAAATGCTACCGATGGCAGTCTGAGATGGAAGTCATCCTTTGTAGCTGATAGGTGGTTTTGGGCTCAGCCAGTGGTTTATAATAACACAGTTTATGCTGGATGCCTTGATGGTAAAGTGTATATCTTGGATGCCGAAAGTGGTCGGGAGATAGTAACCGCTATTGACCTTGGGAGCCCAATTTCCTCATCGCCGGTTCTGGTTGATAGCTCAATTATTATTGCTTCAGAGAGCGGTGAAGTGTGGGCCATAGATACCAATAGCAATGACAAAAGACTATTAGTCAACCTGGAGCAAAAGATATACGCCCCCCTCTGTGCCAGTGACGAAATGGTTTACATCCACAGCCAAGAAAGTGAAATGATTTACGCACTGAATGCCCGGACGGCTATAAAGCTTTGGGAAGTTTCATTAAGTAGTAAGTGAGGTAGAATTAGTGAACCCTTGGGATTTAATAGCACTCCAGCCGATGGTAAATATCCTCGTTGTCCTGTCTAATTATCTGTCTAATAGCTTTGGGCTGGCTATTATTGTGTTGACCATTCTGGTTAATAGTGCGCTACTACCATTCACCTCAAAGCAGATTCGTTCTTCTAAGGTGATGCAAGGCCTCCAGCCAAAACTCACCGAGCTTCAGAAAAAGTATGGCAAGGATAAGCAGAAGCTGGCTCAAGAGCAGGCAAGAATGTACAAAGAGAGTGGAGTGAGTCCCGCTGGTTGCATAATACCGATGTTAATTCAGCTACCTCTCTGGATAGCTCTTTATCAGTCAATTATGCGGCTTCTAGCGGTAACTCCAGAGGATTTCCTGAGTCTGTCCAAGTTTCTTTACTCCTGGCCGATAGTATATTCTACGTTACCTTTAGGGAGTAAGTTCCTATGGCTAAACTTAGCCATCCCTGACGGAACCTTTGTGTTACCCATCTTGGTAGGAGCCACAATGTGGCTACAGCAGAAGATGTCAATGCCTCTAGCTACTGACGTAAAAAAGCAGGCACAGAGCATGATGATGCTCTGGATGATGCCGATGATGTTTTTTATCATTGCTTTATCATTCCCCAGTGGTCTAGCTCTCTTCTGGGTAACATCCGGTATTTTCAGGATTATTGCCCATTATTTTATTAGCCGGAGAGACTCAGCTCAGACGAGGCTTGCCGGGCATGTAGCTCGGGATAGAAAGTATAAGAGCCGCATCGCTCGAGCAGAGAAGGCATCCCCAAGGAAGGATATGACTAAGGCGGATATTGTTATTGAAGAACCAAGTTCTAAGCGGAAAGAAAGGCCAGGTTATGGAAAATCTAGAGATAAGCGCCAAGACCGTAGAGGGAGCGACTCAACAAGCACTGAAGAAACTGAATCTTAGTCTTGAGGAAGTGAAGATAACCGTCCTGAAAGAAGGTAGGCAGGGTATTCTTGGTCTGGGTAGCGAGGAAGCCAGGATTAGAGTGGAACCATTGGAACCCGAGAAAGGGAATGATATAGCTGAAACTGTCAAGGAAGTATTGGAAACATTACTTAGCAAGATGGAAGTGGAGGCTTCAGTAATACCTTTAGCTGAGACTCCCGTTGGTTGGGCAAGAGGGGATAGAACTCCTATTGCTTTTAATATAAATGGTGAAGACCTCGGCATTTTAATTGGACGGCAGGGGCAAACCCTTGCCTGTCTCCAACATATTGTCAGGCTTATTATGGCTCACCAGACTAAGGATTGGCTACCAATAACGATTGATGTTGAAGGTTATAAGCAGCGCCGCTATAAAGCATTACAGGCTCTAGCTCAGCGTATAGCCGAGCAGGTAAAGACCAGAGGGGTGCCATTTACACTGGAACCGATGCCAGCTTACGAAAGACGTATTATCCATATTACTCTAGCTGATGACACTGATGTTACCACTCAGAGCACAGGTGTTGGTGAGGCTCGTAAGGTAGTTGTTCTGCCCAAGGGGCAGATGGAAAGTCTCATAGACGAATCAAATTGATTTATTCTGCAACATATGCTAATCTTTAGCTTGAAAAGGCGATGACGGAGACGAGTAAGAGGGTAGCGGATGCCTAGCGAGTCTGGTAGGGTGGAAGCAGATGTATTCGTCCTCTGAAAATCCCTCCCAAGCTGCCAACCGAACAGTGGCATAGTAAACCTAAACCACCTAGTAGACTTGGCCGGTATCGTCAACTGTTATCACTGACGAAGGCATAAAGGTGTGCCTTACAGAGTGTCCCCAGCTTAGGTGGGGAAAGTGGGGTGGTACCGCGGGTAAGATTAAGTCCCGTCCCCTGAGGGCGGGGTTTTTTATTATAGGAAGGTCTTTTGGCTATGTTTCATCCAGTAAATAACAAGGTAAATCTTCCACAGATTGAGGAGAATATACTCAGTTTTTGGAAAAATAATCATGTCTTTGAGCGAAGTGTGAAAGCTCGCCAGGGTGGTCCCCGTTTCGTACTTTATGAAGGACCACCTACGGCTAATGGTAGCCCGGGGATTCATCATGTGCTGGCTCGGGTGTTTAAGGATGTTATCCCTCGCTATAAGGCAATGAAGGGCTATTACACTCCACGCATCGCTGGTTGGGATACCCACGGACTGCCGGTGGAGTTAGAGATAGAAAAGGAGCTGGGTTTTTCCGGTAAGGCACAGATTGAAGAATATGGCGTTGCCCAGTTCAATGTCCGCTGCCGGGAGAGCGTTTTCCGTTACCTTGAAGAATGGAAGGCAATGACTGAACGTATTGGCTTCTGGCTTGACCTGGACCACCCTTACATCACTATGGACAATAACTACATTGAAACCTGCTGGTGGGCAATAAAGCAGATGTGGGATAAGGGACTGGTTTATCAGGGCTATAAGGTTACGCCTCATTGCCCCCGCTGTGGCACCTCCCTCAGTTCCCACGAGGTCGCCCTTGGCTACCAGGACGTTACTGACATTTCCATTTATGTGAAGTTTAGGGTTTTACCATCGCCAGTATCGGAATCTGCTGGACAGAAGAAACTTTATGAGTGTTCGCGAGATAAACCAACCTATTTGCTTGCCTGGACAACTACACCCTGGACTCTACCGGGCAACACGGCTCTGGCAGTAGCTGCTGATGCTGAATATGCGGTGGTAGAGGTAAATGATGAGTATCTTATTCTGGCTTCTGCCTTGCGTGAACAGGTGGGGCTGGGTGATTGTGAAGTGGTCGCAAGGCTGAAGGGGAACGATTTAGCAACCACTGATGGGGTAAATTATGAGCCGCTCTATAATCCTCATCAGTTTGGTGTGGAAGTCAGGTGTCCCATAGTAGTTGAAGATACGAGTGGAGAACTACATTGGGAGCGGCCAGGTCTGGCGCCACCAAGAGTTGAGCATGTAAGCGGGCCATTGAAGTACCCAGTGATTACAGCTGATTTCGTATCTATGGAGGAAGGGACCGGGATTGTGCATGTTGCTCCTGCCTTTGGTGAAGTTGACTTTAATGCTCAATTTGATAATCCTCTGTGCTTTGTCCAGCCAGTAGATTTACAGGGTAATATCACCGGCAATTATCCCTTCTCTGGTAAGTTTGTTAAAGAGGCTGACCCGCTTATTATAGATGATCTGAAAGCCAGAGGGCTTCTCTATCGCAGCGAGATGATTCGTCATACTTACCCCTTCTGCTGGCGATGCTCGGCGCCCTTACTCTACTACGCCAAGCAGACCTGGTATATCAGAACAACAGCAGTGAAAGAAGCTCTTATTGCTGGGAATAATGAGATAAACTGGTACCCGGAGCATATTAAGCATGGGCGGTTTGGTGATTGGCTCCAGAATAATGTGGACTGGGCTTTCTCCCGAGAGCGCTACTGGGGAACGCCATTGCCTATCTGGCAATGTGAATCCTGCGGCAAATATGAATGTATGGGCGGCATGAAAGAGCTAGAGACCAATCCGGGTTTTTCTGGATTTAAGCAACCCTTAGATTTGCACCGCCCCTTCGTTGATGAGCTAACCTATGATTGCCCTCAGTGCCGGGCAAAGATGAAGCGGGTGCCCGAGGTTATTGACTGCTGGTTTGATTCGGGAGCTATGCCGATAGCCCAGTATCACTATCCAGTTGACAATGAGACCTTGCTTAAGGATGGACGATTCCCCGCCGATTATATTTGTGAGGCGGTTGACCAGACCCGCGGCTGGTTTTACAGCCTGCATGCTATATCTACTTTATTATTTAACCGCCCCTGTTACCAGAATGTTATCTGTCTCGGTCATATTCTTGACGCCAACGGAGAGAAGATGAGCAAGGCTAAGGGAAATGTGGTTGAGCCATGGGCAATACTCAATAAGTACGGGGCTGATGCTCTGCGCTGGTACCTTTTTACCTCTTCACCAGCGGGTAATGTGCGCCGCTTTTCCGAAAAGGCTATAGCTGAGATAACACGCCGATTCTTACTGACGCTGTGGAATATCTATTCCTTCTTTGTTACCTATGCTAATATTGACCATTTCACTCCTACCTCAGAAGCAGCTTCAATAGAACAATCAGAGCTTGACCGGTGGATTATCTCTGAACTTAATCAGCTTATAGTTGATGTGGACGAGGCACTTGATAATTACAACCCGACCCGGGCCGGGAGGAGAATAGAAAGTTTTGTTAGTGACCTGTCTAACTGGTATGTGCGGCGGAGTCGTCGACGTTTCTGGAAGAGCGAGAACGATGCTGACAAACTGTCAGCGTACACTACTCTTTACCAGTGTCTGGTTACGCTATCAAAGTTACTGGCACCACTGATTCCCTTTATAGCTGAAGAGCTGTATCAAAACCTGGTTGGTTCGGTATCTCCTGAGTCTCCAGATAGTGTCCACCTGACTGATTTTCCAGTGGCTGATGAGAGCAAGATTGATAAGCAGCTATCGGCTGATACTCAGTTGGTGATGAAAGTATCAAGTCTGGGGCGGGCAGCCCGGAGCCAGGCTGGTATCAAGGTGCGCCAGCCATTAAGCGAAGTACAGATAAAAGTTAGATCTGCTCAGGAACAGGAGAGCTTAAAACGTCTAAAGTCTCATGTATTGGGTGAGCTCAATGTAAAAGAGCTTAAGTTCGTTGATATGGAAACAGAGTTTGATAAAACTAGTTATGAGATTAGCTCAGAAGGGGATTATGCGACAGCCGTCCCCAAGAGAATTTCTCCCGAGCTTCAGGCTGAAGGAATGGCACGGGAGATAGTGCATCGGCTTCAGACAATGCGCCGCTCGGCTGGATTTGATATTGCTGATTATATTACTACCTGTTATCAAGGAGACGATTATACCAATCAGGTAATGAAAGACTTTACCAACTACATCAAGCAAGAAACCTTGTCACGGCAGCTTACTGAAGGTGTCCCCGAAGAAGGTGTCTTTACCGAAAGTTATAAACTAGGTGACTATAGCATATTATTAGGAGTGAAAAGATTAGGATAACTTAGGATGATGGCACACTCTTACTTAGTGTGGCATAAGTGGTCCTTTTGACCCCGCCCCGCCAGAAGGTTATTTCTACCTCTTGTCCCACCTGACAGGAATGTATCGCTTGTACTAAATCCTGCGCCGTAGATATTTCTTCGTCATCCAGTCCGACGATGACATCATTCCCCTCTAATCCAGCCTTATCGGCTGGACTGTCAGAGACTACCTCAACGATGAATGCTCCTTCATCTACTGCTAAGTCATAGTCGACTATTAGATATTGGTCTACGTCACGAAATACTATGCCGAGGTAGGGACGAATTACATATCCCTGCCAGATGAGGTCTTTGATAATTGGCAAAGCAGCATTGCTACTAATAGCATAACCCATCCCTTCAATACCGATAGCTGAAAGCTTGGCACTGGTGATGCCGATTACCTCTCCCTGCATATTTACCAGCGGTCCTCCGCTATTCCCCGGGTTTATAGCGGCATTAGTTTGAATAAGGTCATATAGCACCTTCCTCGACTCAACTGATATTGAAACGTCCTTACGACTAACTATACCATGGGTGGCACTTATCCCTAACCCAAGGGAATTACCAATAGCCACTACCCAATCACCGACTCTTAACCGGGAAGAATCTCCTAAATTAGCGGCAGGTAGATTTTGGGCATCAATCTTAATAACAGCCAGGTCAGTGAAGGGGTCGGTTCGCACTGTTTCTGTGGGAAAGGTTCTGCCATCATCTAGGGTTACGGTAATACTTTCAGCCCCCTCCACTACATGGCTATTGGTCACAATAAGCCCGTCTTCATCTATAATCCATCCTGAGCCTGCTCCCTCATCCTTGTATGTTCTACCAAGGATGTCCTGCCCTATAATCTCGGTTTTAATAGTTACCACAGATGGCTTAACCAGAGCCACTACACTGGCAATATCAGGTAAGACCGGAGCATTAGTTTTTACAAATGGCAGTGTCCAGCTAGAGTCAATTGGGGTAGTCGGGGAGGTGGTTGGTGAGCTAGGTGAGGGTAGTGTTTCTGTCTCAGGCAATAGTAGCTGGCAGCCAGTCCCGATAAAGAGAGACATAACCATAAGGAAACAAGCTAACAAATATCTTATGTTTGCCTTTTTCATTAGTAGTTTTATTATAGCACAGGATAAAATCAGGACAAAAAATGAGAGGCCAGGTATAACCCCGACCTCTCATCCTGTTAGGCTGATGTAAACCTAGGCTGTAGGCACCTTGGGCAAGCGAGTCAGTGCCTCTTTCACCTTCTCTTCAGGGTATTCATAGTCCTGCATCCTGCCTGAGAGATATTCATCGTAGGCAGTCAGGTCGAAATGCCCGTGCCCGCTGTGAGCTATCAAAATAGTCTTTGATTCTCCTGCTTCCTTGCATTTGAGGGCTTCGTCTATGGCTACCCTGAGGTCATGGCACGGCTCTGGAGCACTAATAATACCCTCAGTTCGGGCGAAGGTTACTCCGGCTTCAAAGGTAGCTAGCTGGTGCTCAGCCCTGGCTTCAACTAATCCTAGATTGTAGAGATGGCATATTATGGGCGCCATTCCGTGATAGCGCAGTCCCCCAGCATGAATTGGGGATGGAATAAAGTTATGCCCGAGGGTATACATCTTGAGTAGAGGGGTAAGACCAGCCTCATCACCAAAGTCATAGGCATATGGTCCCCTGGTCAGGGTAGGAGCAGCTTGAGGTTCAACACAGATAATACGTAGGTCTGGTTTCTTATCACTAATCTTGTCCTTAATCCAGGGCAGGAACTGCCCGGCAAAGTTTGAGCCACCTCCGACACAGCCGATGATAATATCGGGGTAAGCATCCGCCATCTCCATCTGCTTCCTTGTTTCCTCGCCAATGATAGTTTGATGGAGCAGGACATGGTTAAGGCAACTACCTATCGAATAATGGGTATCATCACGGGTGGCAGCATCCTCTACTGCCTCGCTGATGGCTAATCCTAGGCTACCAGGACAATCAGGGTCTTTGGCTAACATATCTCGCCCTGCCTTAGTATCTTGGCTGGGACTGGGGACACACTTAGCCCCCCAGGTCTCCATCAGGATACGTCGGTAGGGTTTCTGGTCATAACTAATCCTGACCATATAGACCTTTAATTCAATACCAAAAAACATGCAACCCATAGCCAGGGCACTGCCCCATTGCCCGGCACCGGTCTCGGTGGTCATGCGCTTGACGCCTTCCATTTTGTTGTAGTAGGCCTGAGCTACAGCCGTATTGGGCTTGTGACTACCAGCCTGGCTTGTCCCCTCGTACTTATAGAAAATCTTGGCCGGTGTATCCAGGAACTTCTCCAACCGATGTGCCCTGTGCAGCACGGTAGGTCTCCAGGTGCGATAAATAGCCTGCACCTCCTCAGGAATATCAATATAGCGCTCAGGACTGAACTCCTGCATAATAAGCGCCATAGGAAATAGAGGTGCTAAGTCATCAGGGGTTATCGGTTTTCCTGTACCCGGATGCAGAACCGGCGATAATGGCTCCGGTAAATCGGGCAGAATGTTATACCACTGGGTTGGCATATCTTTTTCATCAAGGATAAACTTTGTTCTTTCCATTTTTCCTCCTTTTTTATTTTAGTCTATAAAGCTGTTGTTTAACTTTATGCCCCCGAAGGGGGACACCCCCATAACATAACAAACATATTAATACCTCCCTTTACATAATTGTCAACACCTATTGGATAAAGTAGAACGATTCTAAGACAGAGGTTGCTTCAGGCCATTCACCTTCTGCTAGCACAAACAAGGTATAGGTTAGTAATGGAGTTTCTTTTAAGTAATACTCTCCTTTCAAAACTATACCAGCACAGTATACTTCAAAAGTAGCCTCCCAGTCCCACTTATCCGATATTGGTTCACTAGAGGTTATCTCAAGTATATTATCCCCTAAAGCATCAAATACTTCCTTTAGAATTTGCTCAACTATCTCAGCAGCTTGGGCTTCAGGTAATGATACAATGTTAGCCTCACCGGGATATACTCCTACTTGAATTTGATTTTTTGTTTTTGCGTCAGGCTTTATGATTATCACATTTTCGCTAGGTTCTATAAATATCCAGTCTCCCGGGTAGCTGATAGTATATCCAAATTCCTCGTTGACGTACTGAGTGGGACCTTTAGAGCATCCAACCAGAGAAGCTAAAAGCAGGAGCGGAATTAGCCAAACAAGTAACTTGCTTTTCACCTCTTACCTCCTTTTGCCTTTCCAATTTCAGGCTTTATTCTGCAGTATACCTTATATTGAACTACCATTATTATATTTACAACTGCATCGGCTTATTCTCCAGCCGGCGGCTGTTGTGGAGAGTTACCGAAATAGACCTTGGTGTGAGGCCAGGGAATCTCAATCCCTTGCTCATCAAACACCCTCTTGATTCTTCGCCTGAGCTCGCCCATCACATCCCACTGTTTGATAGGCTGGGTTTCGCCTACCACCTTAATGATAATCCCTGAATCGCCGAACTCATCTACCCGGAGAAGCCAGGGTGTCTTTGAGATTAAGAATTCTCCCCATTCAGGGTCTTCGGCTATTTCTTCCCAGGTCTTTCTGATTATTGACATTACCCGGTCAAGGTCTTCTTTATAAGCCACGCTGATATTCAAATGTGCCCTGGAATATTTCTTGGTGAAGTTGCTGGCGACCCTGATTTCACCGTTAGGAACAACATGAAGGATACCATCAAGGTCTCTGAGCAGAGTTCTCCTGAGGTTAACTGCTTCCACTCCACCAGCTACATCGGCCACCCGAATTACATCCCCCACTCTATACTGATTTTCCAGAAGGATGAAAATGCCAGCAATAAGGTCTCTTATTAAGTACTGGGCGCCGAAACCGACAGCGATTCCAGCGATACCAAAGCTGGCAAGAACCGGGGCTATGGGTATACCTAGTTCAGAAAGAATCATGAATATGACAATGATGACGATGAGAACTCGTCCCGCCCCGATGAAGACAAAAAGGAGGGTATCGGTCCTTTTCTTGATTGCCTCCTTGCTTTCCCCCTTCATAGTTTGTGCCAGGGTACGGCGCAGCGCCGGCGGCAATAACTTTCTCAAGAACGCCCACAGCACCATCCCCACCACCAATATTATTAGAATCCTGGTGCCGTGCTGCAGAAGCCAATCGGTTACCGGAGACCAGTTCATTGCTCTAAACCTCGCCCACCATTTGAACTATATTATAACACCTCAACACCATTAGCAATCCTTCCCTCAAAAAGATTAGGAAGTAAGCTAAAAAAGAGGGGTTTAAACAAGTAAAGTTCACTAATGTAGCTAGTCCAGCTTCCGTATCCGACGAAGGAAGACCAACGCTAGGATAGACAGGAATACAAGAACCATAGCGAACCCGCCAACTGCCCACTGTACCCCCAAAGCCTCAGCCAGTAGCCCGGCTGCGAAGGTGCCAAAGCTGGCTATTCCAAACTGCATCAAATAGATGCTCATCACCCGTCCCCGATACTCATCCTCCACATAGTACTGGATCAGGGTGTTGGCTAGTGTCATCCGCCCTGTCTGCCCCAGTCCAACGAAGACAATCAAGGCCAGGGAGAGATACCACGAGCTGGAGAAGGAGAAGCTTACCAGAGACAGCCCCAGAAGCAAGCCGCTAGCTAACAGCATGACGCCCCGCTTCTTGTTGGGCAGAGAGGCGAGGACGAGGGAGCCGATGATGGCGCCGATGCCGGAGACGCTTATCAGCACCCCCATTCCTGCGGCGCCAACCTTCAGGATGTCATCAGTGAAGATAGGCATCAGGTGACGGTAGGGCATCGAGAGTAAGACGGCGAGGAGGGTGAAGCCCAGGACGAGCATGATGTCTGTCTCATGCCGGATATATTTTAGCCCTTCTTGTACGTCTGTCAGGGCACCGCGACCGCCGAGGCTTATCGGGCTGGTGCGTGGCATAAAGGCAATGAATACCACGGCCATGAGGTATGAGCCAGCCATGGTATAGTAGACAGCCGCGAAGCCAACGGCGGCAACGATGAAGCCGGTGGCCGCTGGAGCAAAGAGACGGAGAGCGTTTGCCCCCATAGTCCTCAGGGATACGGCATTCATCACCTGCTCCCCGCTGACAATCTCACGGACGATAGCCTGGCGTGAGGGCATCATAAGAGCCATAATGGTTCCCTGGAACACACCGGCTATTACCAGAATCCACCACGACCCAGGGCGCTCAACGCTCATGTAGCCCAGGGTTAGGGTAAAGGCAATACCCAGGGAGACTATGGCCGAGCTCAGTTGTCCCACAATGAGGACATACTTCTTCTGGACCCGGTCAGCGATGACTCCGCCGAAGAGGGACAGGAAGAGAATGGGTAAGGCGTGAGCCAGAGACACCCCGCCCAGAATAGCTGCTGACCCGGTCAAGCGATAGATGAGCAACGAGCGGGCCATCATCTGCATGTTCATGGGCGCCATCTGACACAGCATGCCTCCGTAGTAGAGGCGGTAGACCGGGTTCTTAAAGGAGATGAAGGTCTGCTTATATCGGGAGAGTCTGCCTATACTACCGCCCGTACCCCGGTCTTCATCTGTTTTCTTTTTCACTCACTACTTTCCACACTAACAATTTATATAAGAAAAAGCTCCCCCCAAGCGGGGTTGAACCATAATTGTACCATTATATCATCTTATCTCTTAACAAGAAGGGAAGGAATATAAAAAGAGGGGCTCTACCCTTCTTAAACTCCTCTATATTATTTCCGGATAATCAGAACTTGCTTACTCTGGTATATGAACCCCTATGTGTGGCTATTACAACTTAACTGCTTCATAAATAGAGCGGAGGACACTTTCTGAGTATCCTCCGCTAATCTGTCTTCTTGCTCGTACTCCGCTCATTTGCGATGTTAAGCACCGCATGAGGCGTTTCCTTCGAAACTGGCCTCTAACTCACTATCTCAAGCCGAGTCCGAGTTCCGCCTGCCCTACCCAGAGGCAGGGCACCCGACTGTCCACTTGCCAAACTCCGAACAGTGCATGAAGCCTCATACCACACCTCCTAAGAAACCCTATTTAGTGAGTACTCTAGACTTCTGATATTATTTAACCATAATCAGCCCTAATTGTCAAGGGTACTTTTGGCCTAATCAGGAGAGGAGAGATATAAAAAAGAGGGGCTTCGCGCTTCTTGGATTGTGTTCACATCTTTTTTAGTTGCCTCTGGAATTGCTCCGGTGTCAGTTCTATTTCCCGGAGAATTTCACGAATCAGAGGGCGAGCCAAGTCTCTCCCAGGGTGATTGGGAACAGTAGTGGTTCTGCCGTCAGGGTGGCGGTAGAACACATGGCTTCCTTTTTGTCTGACCGGTTGAAAGCCGAGGGAAAGGAGCAACTTCTCATCCTTGGAAAATCCACGATGGGAAGTCGAGTCATACAGTGACCTCTATCTGCTGAAGCCCAAAGAATTGTGGGAACTCGGTTGTTTCACCGGCTTCCTTCGCTTCTTCAAGGCATAGCTCCAAAACCTCTTTAAGATTTTTATGAAGCTCATCTAGTGAAGCTCCTTGCGTGTGTGCTCCGGGGACGCCAGGGACGATTCCCACATAAAGCTTGGTTTCAGCGTCCCATTCAATATATGCAGTAAAAGTCTTCATTCGCTCTGCTCCTTGTAAATTGGAGACTTATCTCAAGTCCAGTGACCCTATTATAGCAACTTTTCTTTCGTTAAGACAGGACTAGAGCTGGCGGTGAAGGAACCACTTCGAAGTAGTTAAGTTATTTTTTGTT
>SDBU01002975.1_pt1 | contig 22006 bp, 23 predicted proteins | sample 2277071 | NCBI WGS metagenome assembly SDBU01 (sample SAMN10397929, study PRJNA504765) | marine sediment metagenome | isolation source: marine sediment core GS08_GC12, 126 cmbsf | place: Arctic Ocean: Gakkel Ridge, Loki's castle | collected 2008 | reverse complement strand
GCACGGCGGGGTCGGGGCTGGTGGTGTGGAGTCCGGTGTCAAGGCTTTGATTACCTATCTTGGCTTCAATAGTGCTGATTAATCCGGTTTTTATACCCGATTGGGTGAGGACATGGTGGATAAGGGTGGCAGTGGTGGTTTTGCCATCGGTGCCGGTAACACCAATTAAAGTTAGTTTTTTTGAAGGGAAACCATAGATGATATTAAGAAAGATATTTTTGGGAAGGTGCCAAAAGATATTTTTCAAAATTTGTATAGTGAACTTGAGGGAAGGGCGTGCCATTGGCTGTATTTGGGATTATAGCAAATTGATTAAATTTTGGGCTAAATCGAACCAAATTGGGGCGGCGGTGGTAGAACCCCAAGGAGAGGTTTTGGGTTTGACTAAAGTAACAATGAGGGAGAATTTGGGAAGATGGCAAGGGGAAAAACCGATGAAGGAGGCAATGGTAGACGATTTGCTATATTGGCCAAGGTGGGCAATTTGAGCGGTACCACTTTTGGCGCATATTTCCATATTTTCTGGTTTAATTTTGGCTAGATTACTGTTTTCGGTAGCGTATTTTAATAGGTCTTTGATTTGATCGGTGGTTTTAGTACTAAAGATTTTGGTACTTTTTTTAGCTTTATTTTTTATGATTTTGTTATTTTCGGATAGGTAGTTAACGAGGTTGGGTTTGATAATGAAGCCGTCGTTGGCAATGGTGTTGAAGGCGGTGATCATTTGAATTTGAGTAATGGCGAAACCCTGACCAAAGGAGGCGGTAGCCAGGTCTATGGCAGACCAGCGTTTTTTTGTGATTGGCTTGGTTTCTCCTTGAAGGTCAATACCGGTTTTTCGGTTGAGGTAAAGTTTTTCAAAGTAATTTAGGAAGTTATCTTGGCCTAGTTTGTCGATAATAAAGCTCATGGAGATGTTGTCGGAGTTTTTGATGGTGTTCATAAGATTGGTGTTGGGATAGACTTTCTCGTCCCAATTATTAATGGTGTATTGACCGATAGTGCGAGGACGGTCGCATGAGGGGCAGGTGTAATTGTGGTCGATTGATTTGGTTTCAAGGGCCATGGCGACTATGAGGGGTTTGAAGATAGAACCGGGTTCAAAAAGGTCGGCGATAGCCGAGTTTTTATTGGCAAGGGGAGTTGATGTTGATGAACTGGTGGCAATCATGCTGGCCATGGCTAAGACGTAGCCGTTTTTAGGATCCATTAAGATAATGGAGCCGGATTCGGCAAGGTATTTATCCAGACCAAGTTTCAGTTTTTGCTCGACAAGATATTGGATTTGACGATTGAGTGAAGTGTGAAGATTGCGGCCGTTTAGAGTATTTGATTGCCAGATTTCTTGTGACAAGATGGTTTGGCCGGTGGCGTCTTTGGCAGTTTTGATAAAACCAGTAATGCCCCGGAGTTGTTTGTCGTAATAGGCTTCAAGGCCACCGTAGCCGATTCGGCTACCTTGTTGATTTTGACCGACAAAGCCAATGATATTGTTGGCCAGGGGAGTTTCGGGGTAATAACGACTGTAGTTGTTTTGAAAGGAGATGCCGGGCAGAGAAAGGATTTCTTGTTCTTTTTGGCTGAATTGAGTGGGAAAGCTGATCCATAGTTGACGGGGATTATTTTTAAACTTATCAATGATATCACCGTTATTAATGGCAAAATTTGGTTTGATATCATCGATCAGGTTGATAATTTGGTCAAGGTTTTTTTTTAAATTGGGCTTGTAGATAGACAATTGGTAGTTAGTCAGGTTGGTGGCTATAGGAAAATTGTCGGTGGTAAAAATTTTACCTCTTTGGGGGAGAATTTTTTCTATTTTTTGAGTTTGTCCTAAGGCTTGTTTTTTTAAGTTGGGACCTTGGATGATTTGCCAGTAGAAGAGACGGATGGTGATGATTAAAAAGGCGATTTTGAAAGTGTTGACCAGGATAAGGTGTCTAGAGGGCATGGTTGTAATCTACAGTGAATGTTTGTTTGATGGGTTTTAATTTTTTTGATTGAATTAATGGATAAAGATAGTGGAGGGAGGTGAGGTCGGAGAGTTGGTGTTCTAATTTTTGATGGGTGAGAGTGAGTTGGTTTTGAGTTTGGGTTTGTGACTGAAGGAGGTTGTTTTGATCAATAATTTCGGAATTGTAGTAGAAGGAGAAGATAATTTGACAAAGGAGGGTGAGAGCGATTATGAGAGTGAGTTGTTTTTTCATGACAATATTTTTATTTTGAAGGCTCTAAGGCAGGCAGATCGACTGAGAGGATTTGCTCGGATTTCTTCAATTTTTGGTCGGATGGGTTTTGTTGTAAGAGAGGTAATTTTTTGGGGATGAGATCTGATGAAGTGTTTGACGATGCGATCCTCACCGGAGTGGAAGGAGATAATGCAGACAGTTGTTTGAGGCGGAAGACAGATAAGGCTTTGGTTGAGAATATTTTTAAGATTATTTAGTTCATTATTAACAACAATTCTGAGAGCTAAAAAAATTTTGGTGCTAGGATCTATTCTGGTTTTGATACGTCGAGATTTGTAATAATTTCTAACGATGTTGGCTAAGCGGGTGGCTGTTTTAATCGGAGACCTCCTTCTTTCTTGGATGATTTTAAAGCTAATGGGTTTGGCATATTTTTCTTGGGCGTAGGTGGCAAAGATGGCAAAAAGTTTTAGATATTCGTATGTGTTGATAATGAATTCGGCGGTAATGGTTTGGGATTGGGGATCAAGGCGCATGTCAAGAGATTGGTTGTCGTTAAAAGAAAAGCCGCGATTTTGAGTGGTTTGTTGGTTGGAGCTCAAGCCGAGATCAAGAATTAACCCTCTTATGTTTGATGTGTTTTTGATGTGTTTTTTGATGATGGTTTTGAGTTTGGTGAAGTTGGCATGGATGGGGTGAAAGTTTTTGAGTCCCAGTTTTTTTATTCTATCGGTGACGGTAGTAAGATTTTGAGAGTCGGCGTCAATGCCGTAAACGATACCGGCCTTTTTTAGGATTTCGATGGTGTGACCGCCGAGTCCGACGGTAGCGTCAATGTAGATTTTGTCGGGTTGAGGGGCAAGAAGATCTACGAGCTCCTTTTTGAGAACCGGTTGGTGATATTTCATCAGTTGAGGAGGTAGTCGCCGCCAAGAGATTTTTTGTTTTCCTTGGTAAAAGTTTCGGGGGTGATGGAGTTGATTTGGCCGGCACCATTGCCGCTGGCGAAGACAGAGTAGACTTCTTTGGCGTGGCTGGCGGAAGTGGGTAGACCATAGTTTTTGAGGAGGATGAAATATTGGCTGCCAGAAGCAGTGCCGTTGATGGAGAATTTTCCCAGTGATAGTTTCTTGGTGAGATTGATATCAGTTGAGGTGGTAAGAACGAAATCGGTTTCGTGAGTGGACATTTGACCGTCTGAGTTGATGAAAATTAAAGAAAGGATGCCGCCGGTGACACCTTCATCATATTTGTATTTGCAGGTGGTAGTACAAGAGGCGGTACCAAGAAGTAAGTCTAATTCTAGGGTGCTGCTGTCAATCGTGACAGCGTCTCCGATGCCTTTTTCCATTTCAATGATTCCATCGCTGACAGTGTAAATAAGTTCGTATTCAATTTGAGTGATGTCACTGGGAATGTTGACGATTTTGAGTTTTATTTCGTGACCGTCTTGGCGAGGAACTAGGTTGATGTAAGGTCTTTGGTTGATTTCCATTTCGACTAGTTTAGGGGCAGGCGTGGGTTTGACTTCAGTTTCTTCATCTTTTTTACCGCAAGCACCAAGGAGGAGGGAGGATAAGACAACTAGTGAGGCAATGCCGATGGTTTTGATGTGGTTGAGTTTCATGGATTACTTTAACTTTTTTTGTAACCAGCTGTCAAATTTGTCGAGCTTGATTCGGACTTGTTTCATGGTGTTTCTGTCTCTGATGGTGGCGGTGTCATCTTTTAAAGTTTGAAAGTCAATGACGGCACACCAGGGAGTGCCGATTTCGTCTTGACGACGGTATTTTTTGCCGATGTTGCTGGAATCGTCAAAGTCAATGGAGTAAGTTTGACTAAGTTTTTGATAAAGTTTTTTGGCCATATCTACTAGTTTTGGTTTGTTGGCGGCTAGAGGGAAGATGGCTAATTTGTAGGCGGCTACCTGAGGGTGAATTTTTAGCAGAGTGCGGGTTTGGCCATCTTTTAGTTTATCTTGAGTGTAGGCGTCAAGAAGAAGAAAGAAGAGGCTGCGATCAACTCCGCCGGAGGTTTCAGCAATCCAAGGGGTATAAACTTGTTTTGACTCTGGATCGGTATATTGTAGTTTTTTGCCACAGAATTTTGAATGTTGGGTGAGATCATAGTCCCCTCTCCAGTGAATACCTTCCATTTCAGTCCAGCCCCAGGGAGCCTGGTATTCGATATCAAAGGCTTTTTTGGCATAGAAGGCCAGTTCGTCTTTGGAGTGTTTTTTAAAACGAAGGCTGTCTTGGTGATTAAAATATTTTCGGTACCAGTCTATTCTTTGGTGTTTCCAGTACTCAAACCATTTGGTCATTTGATCGGGGTGGACGAAGTATTCGATGTCCCATTGTTCGAATTCGCGGGTGCGGTAGAGGAAATTTTTGGGAGTAATTTCGTTTCGGAAAGCTTTGCCTATTTGGGCTATACCAAAGGGAATTTTGAGGCGAGTGGAGTTAATAATGTTTTTAAAATTTAGGTAGATGGTTTGGCAGGCTTCGCCGCGAAGATAGGTGGCGGTTTTTTCGCCCTCGATGACACCGACCTCGGTTTTGAAAAGGATGTTATATTGTCTGGGTTTGGTTAATTGTCCCTGACAGTCGGGGCATTTTTTGGAGTCTTTGAGTAGGTCAGGACGGAAACGGTGATGACAGTTTTTGCATTCGACCAAGAGGTCCTTTAAGTTTTTGACATGGCCAGAGGCTTGCCAAACTTGAGGATGGGTAATGATAGAGCCATCGATGCCGACAATGTCGGGACGGGTTTCGACGATATCGTGCCACCAGAGATTTTTCCAGTTTCTTTTCATTTGAACACCGACAGGACCATAGTCATAAAATCCTTGGATACCTCCATAGATTTCTGAATTTTGGAAGACTATACCACGGCGTTTACAAAGAGCAACTAGTTTGGCAACTTTGTCGTTTTGGTTGTTTTGGGACATAGAATATTATAGCGGATGGGGTTAGTTAGTGGTTAGTACAAGAAGAAAACTGGTATTTTGATTGGCTTTTAAAGAATGAATGGCATTTTCCTTCATATAGATAAAGATTGATGGTGACATGGTGATGTCTTTACCTTCGAGGTTGAAAATACCATCTCCTTCAATTACATAAACAAAGCCTGGTTTGGTAGAGGTATGCTCAGAAATGTTTGTGCCTTTGGCCATGCAAAAAAGGGTGATGTTTAGTTTATTGTTTTTGACGATATCCTTGCTTAAAATTCCCTTTTTTGGATATTCAATAAGATTGGTTATTTTTTTGTCAAAATTATTCATGGTTTTGATTAGTTATTATAATATGAAATTGGGGTAGTTATGGTAAGTGAGAGGATCGAGATGATATAATTTGTTATGGCAAGAAACGAGGAAAGAATGGGAAATTTGGGAGAATATAGGAGCATGGTTGATGTTTCTCGTGATTGTCCACGAGGAGAAGTACCTTTATTGATGATGGAAAAGGTTGGGAGGATAGTGTGGTGGCGTTATATAACACCTCAACATTTTTCGGGGACTTGTGAGGGGGCCCAAGGTTGTGATCCTTGTGATTTTTGTTCGGCAAGAAGAATGATTTGATGTGTTTGATTGACTGTGGGGGTGTTAGCTGAATAATTTGGGGCTGTGAAGTGGTTTTTCGATAATTGATTCAAAGAATTTTTGGATGTGTTGCTGGGTTTTTGGATAGTCATCTGCCTCGTAGTAGTCGACAATTTCTTTTGGCAATCCAAAACCTAAGGTTTTAATAAGAGCGATTTCATTTTGAAGGTATAGTTTTACCCGGTTTTGGTTGATGGCAGTGATAATGTTTTGACAGATAGTATAAACAGTGTTGACATGTTGACCTTCGGCAATAAGATGATTGATGCTTTCCAAAAGAAAAAAAAGTAAATTCATTTGAGCCAAATTTTTTTTATTTTTTAAAAAAGAAGTGATGGTAACGGCTTGGGATATCCAATTGAAATTATTTTTTTGGTAGAGATGAACTTTGGTGGTATTGCCAAGCTGAAGGGCTGACAGACGGCTGCTTTTGATACTTTGGGCCCCTTTGGCCAGAGCCACGATTTTGCCCAGGCGGGGGGTAAGTAGGGTGATTAGTAAGTCGGCCTCTTTGGTTTTCTTCTTGTTGATGATAATGGCGTTGGTGGTGATGTAACGAGGCATTAAAGGGAGAGTTTGATGGTTTTGTCGGTGGACCAATCAAAGGTGTCGTATTCCTTGCCGTTGACGATTAGTTGATAAGGGATGACTTTGGTGCCGGGTTGTTTTTGGAGAAGAAGGGTGTAATCGGAACTTGGTGGAACGCTGCTTTGGTATTGAAGTGAGGTTTTGACACTAGACTGGGCATAAAGAGGATACTTGTTTCCATAAAAGCCTTCGAAAACTTGTTTTCCAAGTTCTTCATACTCGACAGCTTTGATTTCGGAGCCGGTCATCTTGATAAGTTTGGAGCCTTTGGAGGTATAGAATCTAAACCAATTTCGGTATTTGGGGGCGTTAAGACAAAGATCACCTTTTTCCAGGTTGCAGTTGCTGGCTTTGCTGGGGTTGATGTAAGTAACCACAATTTTGTGTTCTACTTTATTATCTTTGCTAATAATTTGGTGTTTGATTTTTTGTTTTAAGAAGAGGTTGGTTTTGGCACTGGACATGTTGGCGTCGTTGAGATGGAGGTAGTCGATATTTTCGCCAGGATCCTTGATGCTGCCAGTAATGTTGGCGGCGACAGCGGCTTTCTGAATTTCGGGGTCGATAAAGTAAAAGAGGATGTGTTTTTGATAAATATTTTGTAGCTGGCCCTGGATGAGGGGGCCGATTTTCTCTTTTTCGGAGGCCATGGCATTGCTTAAAAGTGAGTGCATTAAGGGGGCCAAAAAGCCTTTGCGGTTAGTTTCAATATAATTTCGGGGTCGGCCGGCAATCCATTCGAGCTGATAGATAATTTGAGGGCAACCGTCACATCTTTTGTCCGGATCGGCGGAGAAGTTGCCGAAACCGGGAACACCGACTCGGCCAAGAACTTCGACCAGGTCGACTAATACTTTGGTGTCAAGGGCGATGACGGCGTCAATATCTTTGGCATCTTTGGATAATTTTCTGTAGTGAGACAGGAAGGTTTCTACGCTGGTGGGAAAGTCAGGAGAAGTATTCATGTCGCGAAGATTCCAATAAGGAACGTTGATGTGGTATTCCTTGATGGGGCGGGGAGCAGGAATAGTGCTTTGGAAGCGAGCGTCTAAGGCATAAATATCTTCAGAGATTAGGGGGGTAATTTTGCCTTTGTTGACTTCCAAGATTCCATAGGCGGTCCAAAAACCTCCAGTGGGTCGGAGTTCGGCATCGTTTTGGAAGAGGAGGAAGTATCTTCGGGGTGAGTCTTTGCCAAGAAGCCAAGAAGTTTTGCTAAGAATTGGTTTACCGTCTTTGACTAGCTGGTGGATTTGGCTGACAGTTTCTTTGGCTTTAAGAAGAGTGGATTGGATGACAAATCCGCGGAATTCCTCGGGGTAACGACTGGCGTCTATTTGGGATAGGGATTGATCAATTTGGGCTATTTTTTCTTCGATGGTATCGAGATGGGGAACAATACCTTCGATGGATTCGGTGAGAAAGTTGATGCGGTCTTCGGTGGTTTTGGCCGAGTCGGTGGCTGAACCTTTAAGACCGAGGAAGTCTTGATATGGTTCGATAGCCTTGATGATGATGTCACCGGTTTCTAGCCCGTTTTTGGTAATATCAATTAGCAGTTGGCCATCTTGATAATAGTTTTTGGCGTAGGGGAGGGATTTTAATAGAGAAAGTTTTTTGTAGCTGGATTCGATATCTTTTTGATGGTTTTTTAGCTTATCAAGACTTTGTTTTATTAGGTTAAGATCTTTTTGATTAATGGCAAGTTTTAAGTGATTGCTTTCTGTTTTGGCTAGGTCGATTTTGGCATAAAGTTTTTTACCGGGTAGGTAGAGAAAAAAGAAAAAGATGATGGTGAGAATAGTGGTAGTTATGAGGAGGATAGAAATGATACTTAGGAGGATTTTCTTGGTTTTGGGGGGCAGGTTGATTTTGAGTTTGAATTTTTTTGTTTGGGGAAGCGGCGAAGTTTCTTGACCTGGAGATAGGTTTTTGATGGTTAGACGACCGCCTTTTTGTTCCATAGTTAAGAGTGTATCTTAAAAGAATAGTGTTTACCAGCGAGATAACATGGCCAGTGGAGTTTTGAAAAGAATGATGATTTCTTGACGTATGGAGCGATTTTTGATGTAGTGAGAATCTAGTTGGGCTCTTTTTTCGAAGGAGAGCTCATTTCTGCCTGAGGTTTGCCAGGGGCCAGTGATGCCGGGCTTGACGGAACGAATGTTTTTAATGTATTTTTTGGTGTGAGGAAAATTGGCGGCATATTCCCGGAGTTCTTCTTCTCGGTAAGCCCGGGGACCGACTAAGCTCATGTTGCCTTTAAGGACGGAAAATAATTGGGGAAATTCGTCGATGGTGAGGGAGCGAATGATTTTGCCAACGGGGGTGATGCGGGGGTCTTCATTCATGGGTAGTTTCCAGCCGGATTCCTTGTATTTCTTCCACAGCTTGGGGTAATTTTCTTTTAATCTTTTGTCGTTATCGCCGACATACATGGAGCGGAATTTGGGCATAAAAAAGGATTGACTGTTTTTGCCGACTCTAATTTGTCGAAAAATAATGGGGCCAGGAGAGGAGATTTTTACCAGAATGGCAGTTACGATCATGATGGGGAAGAAGAGGATGAGAAGAAAAAGGGAGCCAATGATGTCAATAGTTCGTTTGAAGACAGTGAAAAGGAAAGTGCGTTGTTTTAGAAACAGTTTTGATTTTTCATTTATCATTTTTGGAGACAAAGAAGTGTTTGTGTTTTTTATTTTGGACGATTTGGCTGATTAGGTTTCTGACATTAAAACTTTTTTGAATTTTGCAGATAAGCAGAGCGTCGGGAGTGTCAATTATGGCCAGATTTTTGACACCGACCAGACCTATTAACTTATTTTTTTGGCCATATATTAGACAATTTTTGGATTCAAATTGAGTTTGGAGAGTGTGTTTATTAAGGATGGCAAAACCATTTTTGTCTTTTTTGGACTCAAGATAAATGGTTTTCCATTCGCCAACGTCGCTCCAGTTAAAGTGGGCCGGAATTAGGGTGAGGCGATTTGAGGGTTGAGAGATGGCAGTATCGATGGGAAGTTTGGGAGCTTTTTGGTAGAGTTTTTTAATAATATTGGGTTTACCCAGACTGTTTTTGAGTTTTGAATAGATTTTGGAGTAGGCGGGTTGGTATTTGGCAAACTCTTGGATGAGGCAAGTAGGCTTAAAAGTATAGGTTCCCAGGTTCCAATAGTAACCTTGTTTTATTAGTTTAGGGATTTTTGATGGAGATGGTTTTTCGATAAATTTGGTGACCGGAGTAGTGGTTTGGAATTGTTGTTGGTTAACTTTAGTGCCGATATAACCATAGGAGGGATTTTCGGAGGTAGGTTTGGTTCCCAAGACGACGATGGTGTCAAGGCTATTAGCGACATTGGCAGCGGTCTTGATGTCTTTTGCAAAAGATGGGGTATCGGTAATATAGTGGTCGGAGGGGAGGACGGTGATGACTGATTGAGGATTGATGTTTTGGAGAAAAGCGGTGGCATAGAGAATGGCCATGGCGGTATTTTTTTTGAGGGGTTCGGCAATGATATTTTTTTGAGGAATGTCGTGGTTGATGTGTTGGGTGATTTTTTGGAGATATTTTTGATTGGTGATGAGATATATTTGAGAAGGAGGGACTATTTTTTTGCACCGTTTGATAGTTTGGAGAAGTAGAGAATCCTTGCTAAGAATGGGAAGAAATTGTTTGGGGTTGTCGGTGCGGGAAAGGGGCCAAAGACGAGGGCCGGTACCGCCACAGAGGATTACTATATAGTGTTTTGATGCCATAAATAGTTTACGGTTTTTTTAAAGTTTAACATAAAGAGTTTTTGAGAAAAGTGTTGAGCTTGTTTGATACAGTCTTGGGGGTGGTAATTTTTGATTTGAAAGTTTTTTAGAGTTTTAGCTAAACAGGTGACGGTTTGCTGGGGGAATAGGATACCGGTTTTGGCGTTTATGATAGTTTCTCGGTGGCCGCCTTTATTAAAAGCGATGACTGGTCGACCGCAGGCTTGGGCTTCGATGGGGGTGAGGCCAAAGTCTTCTAATTGGGGACAAATGAGGGCTTGGCAGTTTTGGTAAAGATTAATGAGTTTTTTTTGGGAGATTGAACCGGTGAAGGTGACGGTGTCAGCGGTGATTTCTTGTTTTAGTTTTTTGAGTTTTTTGAGCTGACGACCGGTGCCGACAACGACCAAGGGGAGGTTGAGTTGGTGGCAGGCCTGGATGGCAATTTGGGTTTTTTTGTGGGCAACCAGGCGGGAAACAACCAGAAAATATTTTTTTGGTTGTTTTTGATTGGGTTTGAAGTTATTGAGGTTGACGCCCGGGTAGATAAGAGTGGCAGGTCGATGGTAGTGTTTTTGGATGCGTTGGCGGACGTTTTTGGAGCTAACCAGGAAATGATCGGGGCGGTGGGAATAGATTTGATCGATTTTTTGGTAGATTTTGGGAATAATGTTTTTTTGATAAAGGTAACGGTTGATATTGTGAAAGTAGCAAAGATAAAGCGTTTGGGTAGAAGTGAGGAGACAATGGCCGATGGTGGTGGTAGTGGAGATAACGATATCGAATTTGGAAAAATTAAATTGTTCTAATGCTATGGGATAGAGGGGGGTGTAGTAGATAGGGTTGTTGACGGCATTGGGAAGAGAATTTATAAAAGAGGTGATAATATTGGTTTTTTGGGGAAGCCATTTGGTTTTGGTTGGATTATGGACTAGGGTATAGACGGGGGCAGTGGGATAAATTTTTAGGATATCAAGAAGAACACGTTCGGCTCCGCCCCACTGGTTAAGCCAGTCGTAGAAAAGAGCCACTTTGGGTGTTTTCATGAAAGAGTTTTTTGGTAGACAGACAGGGTAAGCTTGGCGGTTTTTTCCCAAGAATATTTGGCGATTTGACGGTGTCCTCTAGTGATAAGCTGGTGGCGGAGCTTTTTTGAGTTTTGTAGTTTTTTAATTTGGGAAACCAATTGTTGGGGATTTTGGGGGTCAAAATAAAGGACGGAATTACCATAGATTTCGGGAAGACAACTACTGTCGCTGGAGATGACGGGACAGTTTAGGGCCATGGCTTCAAGGCCGGTTAGAGAAAAACCTTCCATAAGTGAGGGATGGACTAAGGCTAGAGCTTGGGAATAGGTATTTTTGAATTTAGAGTCGGGCAGGAAACCTAGAAATTCGACTTGGTGTTGGAGGTTTTGGTTTTGAACAAGTTGTCTTAGACGTTTTTGAAAAATATTTTTGGCCGAAATTATTTTTAATTGGATTTGAGGTAGTTGAGGTAGAGCCTGGAGAATTATTTGAATATTTTTGTGAGGGTAGAGATTGCCGGTGTAGATAATATAATTTCCAATTTTTAGTTTTAAATTTTTAATTTCTTTATTTTGTAAAAATTTAGGGTCAACGGCTTCGTGAGTGGTAGTAATTCTTGAGGAAGGAAGGCGAAGATGCTCCATTAAGTATTTTTTCCAAAAGTGGCTGGGAACAATGATGTGTTGGCTGGAATTTATGACGATTGAGGTGGTTAGACGATAAGCTAGATATTTGGGCCAGTAAAGGAAGGGATTTTTGGTGGTGGTTTGGGATCCTTTGTAAAAATGTTTGATAAGGTCGTGGATAGTGATGACGGATTTGCCAAAATAAAGAATGGGTTTATTGAAGTGAGTGAAGTGAACCAGATCGGGTCGAAGGTGAGTGAGGATGCCGGGAAGTTTTAATTGTTCGGATAAAGAGTAATGGGGAATATTGACGGCAATATAGTTATATTTTTTTCCTAGATCTTGTTTGATTTGGGATAGGAGATTTTGGTTGACTATGAGGGAGAATTTATATTTAGAAAAATTAGGTAGTTTTGATAGGGCAACTAAAAGGTTTTTGGTATAACGGCCGATGCCGGTGTGTTTGGGTCCATAGAGCCTGGCGTCAATGATGATGTGTTTCATAAGTATTTGGTTTTAGTAATTCGGAGAGTTTCTAGTAGTTTGATACCAAGCATTACTAGGGCTTGGATAGGTTTGGAGTATTTGGGTAAGAGGTGGTCTTGGTAGAAAATGCGCATGGCTTTGGTGGAGGCTTTGGTAACTTTAAGCCGGGTAAGGCGTGTGGCGGTGGATATTTTTTGGGTTTGGGATTTGATGCCGGAAGAAATGCCTTGGTAATGGATGATGCTAAAGTGGGGGTTAAAGAAGAGTTTGTGGTTTTTTTGATGGAGACGGTAACAAAAGTCTAGATCGTCGCCATAGAAAAAATATTTTTCATTCCACCAGCCAATAGAGTTGCCAGCTGACCGTTTGATGGCCAGGAAAGCACCGACACAGGATTCGATCAAGTGGATTTTATTTTTGTCAAGATGGCCGAGAAAGTAGCCAGCCAGGAATTTGGATTTGGGAAACAATTTGATTAAGCCGCTAAATTGACAGAAGGCGCGCCAGGGAGTGGGGAAGCCACGGTGGCATTCTGGCTGGAGTTTTCCAGTGAGGGCTAAGATGATTTTGGCGGTGACGGCACTAGCCTTGGGATTTTGGTCGAGAAAATCAATAGTGGATTGGATGGTATCGGGGTTGACGATAGTGTCAGGGTTGAGGAAAAGAAGGTAATCAGAGGAGGGGTTGGCGATCTTTACTCCCCTATTATTGCCGGCAGCAAAGCCGATATTTTTTTTGAGTTCTAAATATTTAATGGTTATTTTTTGGTTTTTGTTTTTTAGTTTTTTGGCTGTTTTTATTGAATTGTCAGTGGAGGCATTGTCGACGACAATTAGTTGAATATGGTTTTTTAGTTTTGAGCTAAAGAGGCTTTGAAGACAGTTTTTGAGAAAACTGCCGGAAGTATAGTTTAGGATGATGACGGAAAGTTTAGTTTTTTGGTTGACTGATTTGTTCATAGATTTGATTTAAACCCTCGACACTTTTTTCGTATGAATAGTTGTTTTTTATTAAAATATTGGCGGCTTTGCCTATACTTTTTCTTTTTTGTTTATTTTTAAGAAGCATGACAGTGTTTTTGATGCTTTGGGGATAAGAGCAGACAATGGCTTGTTTGAAATTTTGAAATTTAATACCACCCATGCCTTCGGGGGTGGTAATAATTGGTAGGCGACAGGCCATGGCCTCGAGGAATTTGTTTCTGGTGCCGCCACCGGAGCCCATGGGGGCTAATAGTAGCCAGCAGTGATTGTAGTAGTATTGGGGATCTTTGGCTTTGCCGTCAGAGTCGGCCTCAGTGACGATGATGTCGGTGCTTTGAAGATGGCCGTAAAAGTCAGGGGAGTTTCTGCCGACGATGTAGAGTTTGCAGTTAGGTATTTGTTTTTTAATTTTTGGCCAGATTTTTAGGATCATGTCGACTGATTCTCGGTTTTGCATCCATTTCATATTGGAGACTCCAAAGAGAACTGAAGGGAAAGGGCTTTTTTTTGTTTTTGGACTGGAGGCAAAAAATTTTTTGTCAACACCGTTTTGGAAGATTTTGATATCCTTTCTGCCGGTGATTTGAGCAATTAGCTTTTGATCGTCGTGGCCAAAAGCGGTGACGGTATGAGTAGTTTTCCAGTACCGGGTTTCCCAGAATTTAAGCTTGAGAACGTCGATATAGAGGAATGGCTTTAGTAGTCTTTTGAAGCCGGTTAGGGTATCAATGAAATGTTTGTAAACTTCATATTCAATGGTCAAGTCGACCAGGACGATGGGGATATTGGTTTTGGGGATGTTTGGTATTGGATAGAAACAGTCACAGTGGATGAGATCGAAAGTGTTGTTATCAAGTTCTTTTTGGATGGTGTTTTTGAGTTGCTTTGAGATGTAGTTGGTGACTAAGAAGGGGTAGGGACCAAAGACGGCTAGAAGAATTTTTTTGAGGTCCCAGGTTTTACCTCTTTTGACAATAATGACTTTGGAACAATATTTTTTGATATCTTTTAGGCCTAAATTGTCGCGGCTAAAACAGATGAGAGTAATGTCGTTTTTGGGAGCCAGATATTTTATTGAGTAGTAAGAGCTGTTTTGACCACCAGATTGAGAAAGCCGGGGGAGATATGGAGTTATCATTAAGATTTTTCTTTTGTTTTTTATCATTGGTTGAGATCGACGATGGTAAATTGGTCGTTTTTGGCTATGGCAGGGTAAATTTCCAACATGTCATTAGTATACTGATCAAAGTTAACTGAGACAAGGTAGATTGGTTTTTGGGGGTGTTGTTTTTTGATGTGATCAAGGTCATAAACCTCAAGGGGCCAGCCGGAATGTTGGGTTTGGAAAAGAAAGGCGGTGTCGCCGTTATAAGGGGCGATAACCAGAGCGTTTGCTGGAATGAGTGAATTGGCAGTAAAACCCGCAATAATAATGTTGGGGTTGTTGATGTTATAAAAACCTTTGATTTGTTGCCAAGAGAGAGAAAGACTTATAACAGAAATGACGATGATGCCGGCAAGGTAGTTGTGTCTGATTTTGGTAGAGCTGTGACGGGGGTGGAAACCAAAACCGAGGATGATGGCTAGAAAAGGAATGATAAGGATTTGGTAATAGTCGTGTTGGATGTTGCCGCCGGCGACGATGGCAAAATAAAGGAGAATACCGGTGAGACTGGCGACGGTGAATCGACGGAGTTTTTTGAAGTGGTGGAAAACGCCGAAAAAAAGAGGGATGATACCAAAGTATCCTAGAATAAGTTTGGTTATTCTTTCAAAAAAGAGCCAGCGAAACCAGTAAGGCTTAAATGTAATTAGAGAAGGAATAAGTTTTTTGGGGGGATTTGGAGTCCAGTTATTGCTGCTGAGGAATTCCTTTTTGGTGAAAAAGAGCCATTTACTAAAGGGAATTAGTTTGGGATATTGATTAATCCAGAGGCGCCAAAGGAGAAATGGGGTAAGAGAGATAATGGCAAAAAAGAGTAGTTTTACGATAGTTTTTTTTCGAAAGCGTTTATTTTTTAGAAGTTCCCAGGAGTAAAGAATAAAGATAGGGGTGGAGATTATGAGGGTGTAGGGTTTGGTGAGGATGGATAGAGCTAGACTAATGGCAGAAAACAGGGGTTGTTTTTTAAACAGGAGAATGGAGGCAAGTAAAAAGGTGATGGCAGCGTTTTCGGGTAAGGCGGTTCGGGAGTAGAAAATAGAGAAGGGTAGAAAAAGAAAGGTGGCCATGGCCAAGATTGAGGAGATGAAGCTTTTTCTTATTTTTTGGCAGATGAGAAAGATGAGGTAGGACGAGATGAGGGAAAAGAAGACAGAGGTAAGTCTGGAGGAGAATTCTATGGTGGCGGTGGGCTTGATGAGGGTATTGATTTGATGGAGACCGAGACTGGCTAGATTGTAGATAGGGTATTCGACCAGGCGAAGACCTTGAGGGTTGTCTTGGCCGGATTGGATGTTAGAGAGATCGTGGTAGGTTGGTAGAAGCCAATTAATGCCGTTTTTTAAAAAATTTCTGGTGACAGAGACGGTGTCGGCTTGGCGGTGAGAGTGCCAGTCGGCAATAGGAGAGTTGATTTTATAGAGCCGAACAAGGAGACCGAGTATTAGACAAAGAACAAGGGAAGTCTTTTGCCATTTAGTCATTTTTGTGGTGGAGGGTTTGATGGTAGACGCCCATCATTATCCAGAACATGTAGGCAGTTTTGGAGGCTTCAAAAACGTCGATGAAGATGGCATTGGCTAGGAAGGTTAAGGTGGCGCCGAGGAAAATTATATTAATTTGATTGGTTTTGGTCCTGACTTTTTTCCTGATAGAAGGAATGGTTTTGATAAAAAACCAAACGATGATGGCGCCAAAGGAAACGAAGCCGAGGAAACCGCTTTCGCCGAGGAGACGAAGGTAGTCATTGTCAGTGGCCAGAGTGATGGATCCGAGTCCGGTACCGCTGATGGGATTTTTTTTGTAGGCGTTAATGGCTCGGGGCCATTCGGCATTGAATCTAATTTGGCCGGAACGGGCGACTCCGGCATCGGCGTCGATAATGGGTTTTGGGGGTAGTTTGTGCCTAATAATGGTAGGTTTGGGGGTGGTTGGGGGTGTTTTTGTTTGAGTTTTTTTTGGGTCGGGGGTAGGGGTGGGTGAGGTAGATCTGGTAGGAGGCTTGATTGGGGTGGGTGAGGGAATGATGGATCTGGTTATCTTTTTTTCTAACTTAACGCGAGTAGTAGCGGGTAGGGTGGCTAAAAGTCTTTGGTTTAATTCTTGTGAAGACAGGATGCCGGCAAAAATAATTATGGAAAATGGAATAATCCAAATAAATTTTTTGAGAAGAATTAGGGTGACGATGATGGTACCCCAAAGAGCAAAGATAGAAATTCTGGAAGCGGTTAGGATGAGGGTACTAAAAGCTAATAGCCAAACTAAACTACCGCTGATTTTGGTAATGGTTTTTTTTGTGGTGATAGTGATGCCGGCAATGATAATTAGAGCGACATTGAGAAAGGTGGCCAGATCATAGTGGCCAGCGAAGGTGGAATTGATACGAGCCCAGTAATTCATTTTCAAAATTTGGCCTTTGGCAAATTCGGCGTTCATGGTGGAGACAACCGGGAAGGCGAGATATTTTTGACCGTAACCGTAAAGACAAACCAGAACAGTAACTATTAGCAGAGAGATGTAGGGAAAGCGAATCCTGTTAATTTTTTTTAGAGCAGAGATGGTGATGAAGAAGAGGGACATGTATTCAAAACGACGGAGAAGATGGAGAAGGAGGATATGGGTGGGGGCGGTTTGAAAAATGAAGATGGCGTGGATGGTGCTGAGAGTAATGGCCAGGAAATAAAGGAGGAAGAGCCGGCTGATCTTAAGCTTAAGGACGGGAAATTTATGAATTGCCTGGTAAATGATCCAGATTAAAATGGCGATGGCAACAACAATGTCGTCAAGTCGGATGGAGACATAGGTACCTTGAATTGGTTTAAGAGGAAACTTAGGATAGAGAGGAATGAAAAGAATTAGGGTGGCTAAAATTGGCCTGAGCAGATTAGTTTTTTTTAGTTTTTTGATTAAAGTTGACGGCATGCTTGTTGGTAGTTTATAAAGGATTTTTTGTTGATGGTAACAAGATAAAAAAGACTGCGGAGGCTGGCGTTTAGTTTGAGGAGGATTTTAACTATTTTATATTGATACTGAGGTCGATGTTTTTTGAAGAAGGCGATGATGCCTTGATATTCTCTTAGTATGGAGATGGCCTTGTTTTTGGAAGAAGCGCCGCCAAGATGGATTATTTGAGGTCCGACCAGATACCAGGTTTGAGTTTGGGGATCTTTTTTCTTGATGCGATAGCACCATTCGAGTTCTTCTCCATACATAAAGTAGTCGGGGTCAAGAAGACCGGTTGAAGTGACAGTGGAGGCTCTTATGAGGATGAAGGCTCCGGTTATCCAGTCTTGGGGATGATCGAAGAGATAGAACTTGTCTTTAGTGTAAAAGTGAGGAGTGTGGGGATGAAGCGGTCTAATAATTTTGTTTATTAGGGGCAGGTCGTCTAAACCAAAGGACCAGGTGATAACATTTGCCAGATTGGGAAAGAAGCCGCCGGAGGCCTGGATGGTTTTATCGGGGTTTAGGAGTTGAGCGGTACAGGCAGAGGCTTCTGGGTGGGAAGAAAACCAGTTTAAAGATTGACTGATACTGGAATGAAGGATAAAGGTGTCGGGATTTAAAAGGAGGATGTAATTGCCTTGAGCTTTTTTTATCCCCTGATTGTTGGCACGGGCATAGCCGATGTTTTTTGAGTTTTTGATTAGTTTGATTAGAGGTAATTTTTTTAGAAGTGTGGTTGAAGAGTCGGTGGAAGCGTTATCAACTATGATGATTTCGGTGGGAATGGTGGCATCGGTTGATGTTTGATTGAGGTTAAAAGAAAGGCCTTTATCTTTGAAAACAGAGTCAATGCAATTTTTGATTATTTTTTTGGTGTTGTAGGAGACAATGATAATAGATAGGGTGGGTTTAGTCATGTGGTTTTTTGCCTTTGATCAGCCGAAGATAACCGTGGATTAAGGTTAGAATAGTGATTTCGGTAAGAAGGAAAACGATTAGGCTAATTGTGGGGGAGACGGGAAAGGTGCGGATGCTAATTTTGGATTTATAGAGCTTGTCTTGGTAGAGTAATTTGTTTTTGATTCTTCTTTCTGGTTTGGTAAAAACGTCGTTTTCCCACTCGAAACCATTGATGTAGAGTGATTCTTTGAAGGGAAGGACGAATTCTTCCAGGTAGTAACTTCTGATGGTTTGGTGCCAAATGGTTTTGGCCTTTTCAGGTGGGTGGTTGAGGTGGATGCGGAAGGAGCCGTTGTAAGAGGCTTTGTAGAAATTGATGACTTCGGTTCTGGAGAGGTTAGTAAAAAAGGCGGTAGTATTGGGTATTTGGATGGTGTCGCCGGGAAGATTCGATTTAATACTGTTGGGTAGATCTTTTATGATGGGGGTAGGAGAGATAATGTAGCTGATGGCCAGGCTGTTGATAATGACAAGAGCGACGATTTTGATTTTTTTCATTAGCAAAAGAGCATGGGGCGGCCTAAGCGATAATTGGGATTTTTGAGTTTTCGATCACTTATTTTTTTGGCAGGAATGCCAGCCCAAACTTCAGAGTCAGGAATGTCTTTGGTGACAATAGCCCCGGCGGCGACAACGGCTCCCCTGCCAATGGTAACTCCGGGCAAAATAATAGCCCGGGGGCCAATGAAGACATAGTCTTTGATAATGATTGAACCAAAGGAGTTACCAAAGTCGTCAGAGTGGATGTCATGTTGGTTGGTGTAGATAAGGACTTGGCTGGCGATATCAACATGATCTCCAATAGTTAGTTGGTCACGGCCATCCAAAAAGCAATGATTGCCGATGATGGTGTCAGAACCGATAGTGATATTGACCGGATTAAAGAAGTTAGCCCACATGTGGATAGTGGAGTTCCAAGGTAGTTTTATGCCGGAGAGGATATAGAAAAATTTGCGAACAGAATGGAGAGGAATGTGGCCTACCCAACGTAAAATCATTAGCCAGAATTCTAGAAAAATGGTTTGGATGCGGATAATGATTTTGTTTAGGGTTTGTTTGAAAGAGAGCTGGTTGCCTTGGCGATCCTGCATAAGGGAATTATAAAGGAGAAGACGGGGGTTAGGAAGTGGTGTCTTGAGATGGAAGTGTTTTTGTCGTTTCTGGGTTATCTGGGTTGAAATCGTATTCGAATGATGGAAAGCGTTTGTCGGGGTAGAGTAGTTGTCTTTTGTTGTCTCGGCCAATAATTATGGAGTCTGGGTCTTTGGCTAATATACTCCAGCCTTTGGGTATGGGAAATCTTTGTTCTAGTGTAGACATGGGGGAGAATCTTACCATGAGAGTAGGGAAAAAACTGGTTAAACAGCTTACACTGGTTTTGAATTGATTAGCCAGCTTTAGCTGAGAGGTTTTGATGGAGGGTGTTTATGAGAATTTTGGCTGATTTTTGCCAATTATATTTTTTTGATTGGACAAGTCCAAGTTTTATAAGCCGGTTTCTGGTTTTAGGTTGGATAATTTGATTGATGGCGTTAACCAGGGAATTAATATTGTTGGGATCAATAAAAAGGCCGGCCTGACCAACTACTTCTTTTAGGGAAGGAATGTGGCTGGCAATGACGGGGCATTTTACTTTCATGGCCTCGATAGTGGGTCGACCAAAACCTTCGTAGAGACTGGGGATGATTAAGGCGGTGGCGTTTTGATAAAGGGACCATTTTTGATTGTCGGTGACAAAGCCGGTAAAGATTACTTGTTTTTCCAGTTTAAGCGATTTGACTAGAGAGAAAATATCTTCAAACAACCAACCTTTTTTGCCGGCGATGACTAGTTGATAACCGGGATTTTTTTTGACAAATTGAGAGAAGGCTTTGATTAAAAATGGAATATTTTTGTTGGGTTTGAGAGTGCCAAGACAGAGGAAGAAATCTTTTTTAATTGGGTTTTCAATGGTTAGTTTTTGTAGGATGGCCTGGCTTTGTTTTGGGGTTATTTTTGGGGGTTTTTCGACTCCATTGACGACCAGAGTGATTTTGTTTGATGGGATTTGGTAAATTCGTTGGATTTCTGTTTTGGTGAATTGGGAGCTGGTTAATATGTGGGGAGATTTTTTTATGGATTGAGCGGTCCAAGTTTTTAGTTGTTGATAATCTTTTTGACTGAATTGTTTGGGGGAGTCAAGATAGCCGATGTCGTGAATAGTGGGTAGGGTGGGATAGGGAGAGAAGGATGGAGTGTAGTGTCCGGGGGAGTAAAAAATATCCAGTTTTGGTTTTTTGGTATAGAGACGAAGAGGTAGAGCCAGGCGGGTCCAGAGTTTTTTGGGACCAAACACGAGGTAGTGGAAGTTTTTTTTAGGCCGGGGTAAATGTTTTAAGGGGGGCTCTTTTAGATAAACAATATATTGATTATCGGCACCTGACTTATAAAGATGTTTTATCATTTGGAAGGCGTATTGGCCGGATCCAAGGCGGTTTTTGACATTGGCTTCGTTACCATCAATTCCAATTATCATGGTTTATTATAAATTTGTTGATAAACTTTTAATGTTTGTTGGGCGGTTTTAGTCCAGGAAAATTTTTTGGCTTGAAGACGGCCAAGCCTGGATAGTTGATGGCGGGTGTTTGGGGAGTTTATTATTTTTTTGATAGCAAGGTATATTGATTGGGTAGATTTAGGGTTGACATAAAGGGCGGCTGGGCCGGCTACTTCGGGCATGGAAGAGGTATTGCTGGTGATAACAGGGACGCCTAGATTTAGTGATTTTATTATTGGCAGACCAAAACCTTCGTAGAGAGATGGATAGACCAGGGCAGTGGCGGCGGCGTGGAGGGGAAGGAGGTCAGACTCGGGGACAAAACCAAGGATCTTGATACTGGATGGTTGTTTTGAGTTGATATCTTGTCCCCAACCGTATTTGCCGGTGATGGCTAGTTGAACATCGGATTTGGGATTTTGTCTTTTAAAGAGAATAAAAGCTTTGATGAGTCGATTGAGATTTTTTCGAGGTTCGCGAGTACCTTGGGCTAGGATATAGTCTGAAAGTTGGTATTTGTTTTTGATTTGTTTTTTAATGGTGGTTTTTTCAGAAGGGTTGAGTTTATTAAAGTTTTTGTATTTAGCAGCAGCGGCCTCATAAATAAGGTGAATTTTTTTGGGATTGATTTGAGGGAAAAGGGTTTGAAGGTCATTTTTAGTGTTTTGGGAGACAGAGATAAAAGAGTGACAGTGTTTTGAGGCAAGAGAGAGTTTTCTTTGGTGAGTTTTGACAATTGGGGGGTGATGCCATTTGGGAAATAAGAGGGGGGTAAGGTCGTGGACAGTGGTGATGGTTTTGGCGGAGCGGGTCGGAGGTTGAGTCCAGTCTGAGGTGTGGAAGAGGTGGCATTTGCCGATAAAGAATTCGATTGGGAAAAGACGGAGACGATTGAAGATTATTTCAACCAGGGTGGTGGGTAGTCGATAGTGATAAATTTTAACGTTTTTGAATTTTTCCAGTTTTTTGATATTAGTTGGTAGGGGCTGGCGAAGGGAGGAAAAGAAGAGCTTGTAGAAGTTTTTGGAATCAATTTTGATTAGGTTTTTGACTAAATTTAGGGTGTAGTTTCCGACGCCGGTGCCGTATTGAATGGAAGAAACATCAATGCCGATGATCATGGCTTGATTTTATCAGTTTTTGGA
>SDBU01002974.1_pt1 | contig 22017 bp, 21 predicted proteins | sample 2277071 | NCBI WGS metagenome assembly SDBU01 (sample SAMN10397929, study PRJNA504765) | marine sediment metagenome | isolation source: marine sediment core GS08_GC12, 126 cmbsf | place: Arctic Ocean: Gakkel Ridge, Loki's castle | collected 2008 | reverse complement strand
ACCAATTTTGCGTATCATCACGCGTAATATTTACCAATGATTGACCATGCTCATCGTAAACGCTCGCCTGAGAAATATACAAGTCATCCCAAAGTCTTGCTTGCAATTCATAACGGTAATCCCCGATAGATCCATCCCCACTCACAATACCGTCGTAATCCACGTCAACGTCACCCGAAGAACGAATCACAATTTGGCTAATCGCATTGTTTGCCGTAGCTGTATAGTTACTTTGCATACAATGCTTTTTTCTGTCATACGAACATTGTATTTGCATATCGCGAGGCTGTATACACCAGTGAGGATACGTTGGAATCGACAAAACGCTGCTGTTATGCAACGAACAAGCACCGCTCTCTTTTTCTCCTTCCCAAGAAAATGAACCCTGCCATGCATTGTGCATGCCTACACGAACATCCCAAAAACCATGCCACTGTAATTGCTGTCTATGAAAAGAACAAGTAAACAAGCTCGGATCTGATAACCATGGATGCCGAATGTCCTCGCCAACTATGTATCCATCATATCCACCATTATCATGCAATGATCCTTTTATCTGCACGGCGCACGTTCCACACATAGACATAAACAATTGTTTTGTATTGCCCAGCACATTGCAAATATACGAAAAGGGAACGGATGCAGTTGCATCAAAATGCATGCAACCCTCGCGTTCAGCAATAATAAGTGGATTAACGCGTAGCGTTCGATCAAGACTTTGTAATTGAAAACGTCCACGATCGTTGTGCCATACTCCGGTTATAAAACAAGTGGAGTGTTCGGCCAAGTGAGGCAACTCTCCACGTCCATCCACGCGTATTGTGCAATCCACCTTCTTATCATGCTCTGACGCATCAAGCATAATTGTTCCGGTAATCCCGCTTGCATACACAATATCGTTTCGCCCAACCGTCCCGGAATTAACATAAAAATGAGAACGAAATGTATCGGCAATACGGCGAGACTCGCCGTTCCAATGAAACGTTCCTGTGAGCATGTCTTCAATTGTTAGGCAAGCATCGCGCATATAAACGGACTTTAAAAAAAGTGGAATCGGCAAATCAGGACCCTTTATCAAATCACGAACGTGAGGCAAAATTGCGATCGATCCATCATGTACGTTTGTTTGTGCCTTGAGTCCATTTATAACAATCCACATATCTATCGCACCGCCAAGAATAAGATAAAGCCACGAAAATCCCGTAACATATCGCCTCGTTTTCCACGACCATTGCCCATTACGAGAATCCAGCGATGAGAACGATAAATTTTTCATTGCAAGCACAGGGACAAAAAAACCAACCGATTCAACGTGTCCGGTTACTTCACACTGAAAGGTATCAGCAAGAATTTGCATAAATAGGTTGCCAACCTGCTGCTGAACCCACGGATCATATTGAGCAAAAAATATGGTTACAATAAAACCTACTGTAACACCAAAGCCAACCTGTTTTATCATGAACTAATCTTAATTTTTAGAATCTCAAAGAGGTATCCATTTGCCAGTGTACTGATATTTACGCAGGTATGATACATGCGCAACCGCACAGCTTAATGCGTAGCTAAACCGATGGTAGGAATCCGTAAGATAAACCGCTCCAGCTTGGATAATGCCATCAGGATGAAACGTAATTTTGTTATTTTTAAACGTAACCGGATTGCGTATAACATCCTGTGCAGCGCTTGGAGGCCCCTTAACGCCACGCGCACAACCAAATCGAACGTGCCTTGGCAGGATTACGTCGCGATTATTATAGTGATAACGCTGCTTGGAAACATCAAACGAAAGTGTTTGTGGCTGTTGGCAAATCATTGCCCGTCGCTGCAGATAATAACAAACCGCATAAAGGTGATCCAACTCTGAACGAACAAATATCCGTTGTAAAAATGATGCGTGTGATACTGAAAGCATAACCAAAATGGATAGCAAGGTAATAACAATCAAAACCTCTATCAAGGAAAAACCGGATCGATTAGTCGACAGATGAAACAGATAAAACTTCTTCAACAGTTGTTAGTCCCTCTTTTATTTTTCGCACACCGTCCTGAAGCAATACCGTCATACCATCGGCAACGGCCTGCTTTTTTAACTGAGATGTATCGGCTCGTTCCATAGTAAGTTTTGCAATATCATCAGACATTTTCATTACTTCAAAAATTGGCAACCGACCTTTATATCCTGTATCGCCGCACTCAGGACACCCTTTTGATGCTTTATAAAACGTAATATCTTTTGCCTCTTGCGCCGTTAGCCCAAGCCGTTGAATCATTTCTTCTGTTGGTTCATACTTTTCTTTGCATTTGTCACACAGTTTTCGGACTAATCGTTGTGCCATGATCACTACAACCGACGAAGCAATAAGAAACGGCTCAACACCCATATCGGTTAAACGCGTAACAGCAGATGGTGCATCATTGGTATGTAACGTGCTCAATACCAAGTGACCGGTAAGCGCTGCTTGAATAGCAATTTGCGCCGTTTCATGATCACGAGTTTCACCAATCATCACAATATCGGGATCTTGCCGTAAAATAGAGCGAAGCGCAGCAGCGAATGTCATGCCTATTTTTTCACGAACTTGCACTTGCCCGATACCAGAAAGCTGATATTCAACCGGATCTTCTACGGTAATAATATTACGATCAGGTTTATTCAATGACGCAAGTACCGAATACAGTGTTGTCGTTTTACCAGAACCGGTTGGGCCGGTTACGAAAATAATGCCATTCGGTTCTTCAATTGCAAGTGAAACAACTTTGAAATCTCGCTCGCTAAATCCCATTTTATCAAGCTCTCTAAACGACCGCGTTTTATCGAGCAACCGCATCACAATGCGTTCGCCATACGAAACTGGCAAAATAGAAACACGGATATCAATGGCCCTATCTGCAACTTTAATATTAATACGCCCGTCCTGTGGAACTCGTTTTTCTGCAATATCAAGATGCGACATAATCTTAATACGTGAAATAAGCGCGCCTTGACTCCTTTTGGGTACCTTCATAACCTCATGCATAACACCATCAACTCGAAATCGAACCCGCACTTCCTTTTCAAACGGCTCAATGTGAATGTCAGACGCACCACGTTTTACCGCTTGAAAAAATATTTGGTTCACCAGTTTTATAATCGGCGCTTCAGAAGCCATGGTTAAAATGTCTTTTTCCTCAACCCCCTCAAGAGCCACATCCTCAAGATCCCGCTCCTCTTCTTCCAGCTCCTCCAGCATTTGCTTTCCACCCTCAAGAGGATAAAATCGATTAATTCCTTCCATGATAATGGGAGCAGGCGCAACGGCATACTGCACATCACCACCAAGCAACATTGCAAGCTCATCGAGTGGCTGAAAGTTGAGCGGATTTGCTGTAAGAATAGTTATAACGCCATCTTTTTTTACCGGAATAACCTCATTGTTACGAAGAAACTGCAACGGAATTTTACCAAGCAACGCCAGATCAACCATTTTTTCGTTAATCTGATCAATGTACGCAAATGATGCATAATCAGCGTATGCTTTTGCAAGCTGCTCAGGCGTAACAAACTTCTTATCAACCAAACAGGTCTCAAGCGACACACCAGTAGTTTCCATATCTTTCTGACACTCACTTAATTGCTGCGTATTAATTACACCAGACGAAATAAGTATTTCTTCAACCGTTTTTTTAACCATCGTTTCTCCATAAATCAGCTCAATTATCTATTCCATCGTATCATGATAGCAAAAAGATTGTGTATATCTTGGTATATATTATACTGATTTGGATATAAAATACCGCATTTTCAGCTCATCTGACGAGGTAGCCATGAATACAACGAATACAATTAAATATTTCTTTATCGCATCTTTCAGTTTTTGCTGTTTTTTTCCACCAGTCAAGGCATTCAATATTCGCAAACCACAAATGCCAAAGGGCCTAACCGCTGACAAAACACCTTCTGTGCCCAGGAAAATTGACGCTACCCTAGCCACAAACAGAAAAATTAAACGAAAAGGCCTCCAAGGGTACAAAATATACCACACCTTTAGCGATATGACCTATGACGAGCTCGAAACCGCTAAAATCAAAACAGTAGAGACAAAAAACTACGAAATCGCAAGTAAATACCTCGACCGCATGATCAAACTCTGCGACGATATCAGCGAAAAAGCACGGCTCATTATCGAATTGGCTGACATTTTGTTTGTACAGGAAAAATTTGATGACGCAGCCAAATGGTACACAGAGTTTACGCAATTGTATCCCGGAAATAAATTAGTAGAATACGCCTCATACAAATCCATTATCTGCTCGTTCAAAAAAATACTGAGCCCAGACCGCGACCAATCACCCACAGAAAAAACATTAGAACTCACTAACACCTTTCTTGGTCGTGCAGACGTCTTTATCCAATACAAGGCGCATGTTGAAAAAATAAAAAGGCAGTGCGAACAAACACTAGCAAAAAGCGATTGCAATATCGCCGAATTTTATATTACTCATGGACCATATAGCTCGGCACAAAGACGGCTTGCCCAAATTCGCACCGACTGGCTCGTGAAAGTCCCTGAAATTTCCACCACCATTGCCAACCTGGAGGTCCAGCTCGGAACCCAATGGAGCGAATTTACCCCCCCTGAATCCTCCATCAAGCTCGCCCAGGCGGCAAAACCACCCAAGAAAATCGATATGACAAGGCGATTTTAATAAGGCTAAATGAGACAATCAGCAAGCAATACAGGGTAATTTTATATAAAACCAACAAATGCTTGGATTTTAGCCCCAAAATCATGTATTATTACAATAGGAATAGAAAAATAGAGACCTTTAATCAAAAGGGCACGGTATGAAGAGTAGAAAATCACAAAACATATCCAAATCAATTATATTGCTTGCATCTTTTTCGCTTCTAGTAAGCGCTGTGACGCCAATGCAGGCACAGGAAGAGCCGACATTCTGGCAGAAAACTAAAACAACGTCAACAAATTGGGGCAGCAAAGCAGCAAAAACATTGCAAAAATATGCTGGAAAAGCTGGCACTATCATCAATAAAGTTGCTCGCTGTACGCTCGGTCTTGAAGAATGTAGCAAGGAAGATGTAAGAAGAGCTCGCATTTACGCCGGTATAGTTGTCGCAGCATTGGTTGCTCTGACAGCAGGGGGAGTTGAAGAATACACAGTAGGTTGGCTCAGAAAAAAATTTAGAAAACCACCAGAACCAACACCAGAACCAACAATAGAACCAACAATAGAAGTACTAACATCAGAAATCCCAACTCAGCCAAAACCACCAATTGTAATGAAGCCAATAACAGAACCAATTACGCCAATAACAACTCCTGCCAAAGTAGAAGTTTCAAATGCGGTCCAAGGTGTTAAAGAAGCTATAAGACAAAGCAAGCGGAAGGATACTCGCGACTTTTCCATTAAACAGAAACTGGCCTTGTATATTCCGAAACTCACAATAAGTGATATGGAATATCTTGACCCTAATGAGAGGATCTTGCTCAAGGAATATGACATGAAGATTCCACTTATAGATGCTATATATGATCACAACCGTCGGCTATACGACAAGATCCACCATGAGCAATAAAACCTTCGAAGTAGACAATTCAAAAGAGGCCCTGTTTTAGGGCCTCTTTTAGTGTGAATAGTTGATTTCCCATGCCTATCCCCTATACTAAAAAGGTAAATTTAACTCGTAATCAAGGAGTATGGCATGGGAAACAAGTTGCCAAAAACTTCAAAACAACAATGAAACAAAAACTGCAATCAAAACGTTCAACAAAACAGCAGGGCATACTCGGTGAACAACTGGTGGCAGCAAAACTAGAACTGTCTGGATTTACCATTCTTGCCCAAAACTACACGAAACAATACGGTGAGATCGATATCATCGCCCAAAAGGACGAACGAGTGTTGTTTGTTGAAGTCAAAACGCGCCACAATCCATTGTTTGATATGGCAGAATTAATCCCACGCTCTAAGCAAAAAAAAATGATCGCTGTTGCAAAGGAGTATATCGCACGACACAATATTGTTGATGTCGTTTGCCAATTTGATGTAGCATTAGTAACATTAAGGGCCGGAAAAAACGCAACAGTAACATATATTCCAAACGCTTTTACTGAAGATATGTAATGAAAGAATTTATACAACGAATTATCACCTCATTTATTCTAGGCGCTAGCTTTTGGATCTCATTTATTTATCTACCACCAATTTATTTCAGTTGTATTCTACTGGGTATTCTTGCAATCATCATATTTTTTGAATGGCGCCGCTTTTTCAAAATACAAGGACTTTCCTTTTGGCTCATGCTACCATTTTATCCCATACTTCCCTTTGCTCTGCTTATTTACATGAATCAACATCCGCTCTATCACGATCTACTCTTTGAACTATTTCTCCTGGTTGCCAGCTGCGATAGTGGATCCTATATAGTGGGAAATTTAATCGGCAAACACAAAATATGGCCTACAATCAGCCCCAAAAAAACATGGGAAGGTTTTGCCGGCGGATTCGTTTTTGCCACTATTGGACTTGCATTGCTGATTCGCTATGAACAGGGAAAGTTATTGCCTCTCTGGATTATCGCAGGATTCAGTCTCATCATCTGTATACTTGCGTTGCTTGGTGACTTTTTTGAATCTTGGCTCAAGCGACACGCACACATCAAACATTCGGGGACTATGCTACCTGGCCATGGCGGTTTTTTAGATCGCTTTGATGGCATCATGTTTGCCGTATTTTTCTTTTATATTTTTAAAGATCAGCTCGTAAAATTATTCGGCTAGCGCCTGAGATAGTTAATCAAATCAATTTGAGCTACTTGCTCCTGGTCGCCCGTCATCATATTTTTGACAAGAACCGTCTTGGCTTGCTGCTCCTGATCCCCAACAATCAACGCATAGGCCGCTCCCATTTTATTTGCTCGACGCATCATGCTTTTGAGCGAATCACCGTCTAGCAGCGTATCTGTCACCAAATTAGCTGCATGGAGTGCATCAGCAATCAGTAAAGCAAGGGAGTTTTGCTCCTCAGAAAGAGGCATAAGAACATACAGAGGTTTTGGTTGCGGCAGGGCAAGCGTGTCCCGTAATGGCTCCAAAAGCAACAAAAGCCGCTCAATACCAATAGCAGCACCAAGAGCTGGATATGTCTGTTTGGACCCCAACTGATTTGCAAGCTGATCATATCGACCACCACCACAAAACGCATTCTGCGCACCAAGACTATCGCTGGTAAATTCAAAAACTGTTTTATTGTAATAATCAAGTCCCCTAACCAACCTTGGGTTATAGCTAAAGGTCACTGAGAGCAGCGATAGCTCCTGCTGCAACTGTTCCCATTCCTTTTTGGACTCATCACTCAAATGATCAACCATTGTTGGTGCATCTTCAAAAAGCTCCTGACAAGTAGGACTCTTGCAATCGAATATCCGCAAGATATTTTTTTCTTTTCGCTCCTGACAGGTCTTGCAGATACCATTGACGCCATCGAGAAACGCTCGTAATACCTTGAGGTAGTTTTCCCGATCTGCATATGAGCCTAAAAAATTAAGCTGCAAGGCGTAATTATTGAGCGTTAGATTTTCATGGAAAAATCGATCGAGCATAGTAATAAGCTGGGAGTCCTGCGAAATAGATGAAGAACCAACAACTTCCATATTGAGCTGATGAAACTGGCGATATCGGCCCTTTTGTGGCCGTTCGTACCGAAACATGGGTCCATACGAATAGACCTTCCACGGCAATAGTGGTTGCTGTTCAAGAAATACTCGCATCGTTGGTGCCGTTGCTTCGGGACGAAGACAAAGTTGCTCATCTTGCTCCCCGTGAGCATCAATGAGAAACATCTCCTTGCTCACCACATCGGTATATATTCCCAACGAACGTCTGAACAGCTCAACATGTTCCAAAATAGGAGTTTCGATCTCTTCAAAGTGATAAAGTAAAACATGCTGCTCAAACTGCCTCACGATGAAACTAAATAACGTAAGATCAAGAAAATCTTGAGTCCCTTTGACGCGCACAATAGTTTTCGTACCCATTTACACCTGCCTGTGATTCGTCATTTTATCGGTTTTATATTTGAACATGATCCTATAAGAAATAAGTTGTATAGTAAAGGGATAACGCAACAAATTAGCATTGGACGGGACTTTGAAGACAAAAAAATTGACTCGCCCGCTCAAATCGTGGTAGATATTGAATAGAAACAAATTATGGTATGTTCAACCTATTAGAAGGAGAGTTGAATGAAAAGGTTTAACATAGTCTATCTATTACTCATCTGCTTTGTAAGCGCCTCACTTATCGCAAAAGAATGTTGCCGCACAGATTGCTCTACTGATAGCAGCTGCGATTGTGAAATGACCAGCAGATCTTACCTTTCAGTTCGTCCCCACTTCCAATCAGCATCACCAGAAATGATCTCTGGATTCCGAAGTGACCGTCTTCATGTGCGCGAAAATGGCTACGATGGAGCCGTGCAAGCTACTTTATTTGGCAGTAACTCAACAAACGACATGGATCTTGCACGATACTTTTTCCCCTTTTGCAAAACAGAGCTAATCGTTGATGAACGTATCAGCCTGGCTTCACCACCACAACCACAAGATCTTCTGGCTCAGCACTTTAATATTTTCACCATAGACGGAAATTTCCGAAGTGAAATATCGATCCGGCCGGAACAATCTGTTTTCGGTGTAGGATTTCACGCACGCAAGGGTTTCTGGCCCGATGAAGAAAAAGGGCGAGGCTTCTGGACAAGCTTCTCCTTCCCTGTAGTCCGCGTTAAAAATGACATGAACTTCTTGGAAGATATCAAAAGCGATGGCGGCGGAGTTAATTTTAATGCTGACGTTGATAACGCTGTTGTTGCCAACATGACTGAAGCCTTCCAACAAGCAGAATGGAGTGCTGGTAAAATAGCAACCCGGCGTTCATTGAGAGAATCAGGAATTGCCGACATTGAATGGAAACTCGGCTATGAATGGGTACAACAAGAACCATTTCATCTTGAGTCCTACCTCGGCATTCTCATTCCAACGGGCAACAAACCAAATGGTGAATACCTTTTTGATGCCATCGTTGGTCATGGTCGCCACTGGGGTCTCATGCTTGGCAATAGTCTTGGTATCGAAATCTGGAAAGATGAAACCAAAGATCGTTCGTTACGCGTCGAATATGCAGGTCATACACTCTTCCTATTTAGAAATACACAATGTCGCCCAGTGGATCTAGCATGCAAACCATGGAGCAGATACATAGAACTCTACCGAGATGAAGATCAAGCAACTGTTGCAAGCACACTAAGCGGCTACCACGACAACAACTTTGCAACACCGGGTATCAACATACTGACAATGCCATTAAAGGTGCGTCCTGGATTTTCTCATAATATGACAACTGCAGGAATTTTCACCGCACGTGGCTGGCAAGTTGAAGGTGGATACAATCTGTATTGCCGCCAATCAGAATGTGTAAAACTCGCATGTCCATGGCAAGAAGGACCAGCAATTAAAAACTACAATGGTATAGGTGACACCAACCCAGTTCGCGATATGACAGGTAATTACCGACTCGAAAACATAACGATCAACAGCACACCAGGCTCAGGCAATAGAATTGATTTGGGTGACTACAAGTTCAACCTCATCAAGGAAGGCGATCTTAATCTTATTTCTGCATCAAGCCCATGTCTTATTTCACATACGGTATACGCAGCATTTTCGTATAGATGGGATGATCTCAACTACCCAATCTTTGTCAATGCAGGCGGATCGTATGAGTTTTCCAACAGCCACAACGCTGTAGTAGAACGATGGACCGCTTGGGGCAAACTCGGTTTTTCATTCTAAACACTATAAAAAAACTGTTTATCATTGATCCCGGCCTTGTTGGTGCCGGGATCTTGTATTTTACGTAATCTCTTGAGATTCTCTCGAACAAAATGCTATTCTATAACTAGGAAAATAAGAAGCAATCCATAACAAAAGGGAGATTATGAAGAAAGCGTCTGTTTATTTCATACGATTCATTATCAGCACGCTCATAGTATTTCAATGCCCAGGCACAACCCACCCTTCAGAACAACCCGAGCAAGCCTCAGATGCAATCAGATTACACGAGCCTGCCACAATGCCCGCACGTTATCCCACTGAAACACAAGTACAACTAAACGTGCTAGGCCGCACCATGAAGCAGCTTCGTGACGCTCTCAAGCGATATAGGGCCTGTCTTGTGGATAAAGACTGTGATGAAGAAGATCGGGAAACAGTTGTGGAGGCCACCAATATTATGATTCAACTCACGCTCCCATACGCATTATTGGGCATAATTACTACTGGCGAACAGATAGCAAAATCGCAAAAACAAGATAAAATCCCATAATTTCGGACAAAACAACGTCAAAACCATTGATTTTGGTAAAACTAATTGAGTAGAGTAAAAGTAGAGGAAGCAAAAAATAGGATTTTTATAAAAAAATTACGGAGGCAATAGTATGAAGAAGAATAAATTTTTTCAATCAATCGCAATTTTCACAGTATTATCATTGACCCTGACATCATCTCTACAAGCACTTTCACTAGCTGAAAAAGCGCGCCAAGCGGTGCAAACAAAGCTTGAAAATCTCAAGGCTAACCTGAGAAAAATGCAAAACAATTTAAACGAATATGGAACATGTATCTTTCAACCTAAAAAGTGTACGAATCCGCAGAAAAAAAACCTAAGAAGTACGCTTACAAAATCAGCAGCGGTAATTGGAACGCTCATCGTGGCACTTCTTGCAGCAGCTGCTGCGGTCGCACTTTTCAAAAAAAAGGACCAACCAGAGCTAACTGTGCCTCTAACGCAAGAACAGATTAATTTTTCGTTTGTTATGACCGTAATTAATCAAGATAAACAAAGCTCAACAAAAATGCTGGCTAAGGGAGCATATGTTGATTCCAGGGATCCGAGGGGATTGACAGCTCTTTCTATAGCAGCAGCCTACAAAAACTTTGACATGGTAGAATTTCTCCTTGATAACAGAGCAAATCCTCACTGGGTCGATCCAACAATACTTGAAAACACTTCCAAAGAGATCAAAATGCTGATCTCTAATCGAACAATAAAAAGGCTTAGCCAATAAAATCTATAAATTGGGCGAAAATGTCCTCAAAACCCTTGCTTTCCGGTTTTGAGTTTTGCTAGAATTAAAGTGAAAGATAGGAATATATGTTTAACCATAAACCCATTAAGGAGGGTGTTATGAAGAAGTTACTAGCAGTAGCATTACTTGTTTCACTAGGAGGCGTAGGATCAAGCGCTTTTGGTAGCCAATTTCCAGGCCAACCACCTTCAGGTGAACAAGGTCAGCAATATAAGAAAATGCTCGAATTGATGAAAAAAATAAAAGAACAACAGTCTACAATCGGACAACAAAGACTGTTAATTATTCGAGCAACAAACCTGCCTCCTTCTGTAGAAAACAGGAAGACCTTAACCCAGCAACAAAGAACCTGGATGCGTGCTGTGAAAGAATTGCAAAAGCTTCAAAAACAATATCAGGGCTTTCCAATTCTACAACGACGAAATAAAAAATATTCCAAGTGGTTTTAAGCTTAGTGTCATACAAATAACGCGTAAAACATTGAATCAAGCTGCTTAATAACTAGGGCCCCGAGATTATACGGGGCCCTAGTTATTAAAAAAGTAGCGCATATCCGCTAAAAAATAGCCCAACCCCTTGGTCAATAAATTGCTCTATAGGCCGATCCAGTGCTGTAATAGCCTCCAGTAGAACATGCAAATGCTTTATATTAGAGCATTTTTAGTCAAAAACTCTTGTTTTTGGTGATCAGATTTTGCTAGGATAAAAGAGAAGAAGGAAAGTAGGTCCATATAATATAACTTATACCCACAGGGAGGAATGATGAAGAGAAAAATGCTACTGTTACCTGTTATTTTGTTACTGTCTTGTAGTCTAAGTCAACTTAATGCCAATATTTTTGATTGGCTGAAAAAAGAAAGATTCAAAGAAGAGAGAAGGCTCGGACTTATCCACAGCATTGAAGACGAACAGAATGCACGACGGTTACGCAAACAACTCCTTGAAGATATGCTGGAAAGGCTTCCAGCCGGACACAATTTAGAACAAAACATACGTGATCAGCTTGAACAAGTTACCGAAGAAATCAGTAAGTTAGAACAGAATATGAAGAAACAGCCCAGCCAAACGCCACGCTAATTGGCACCAACGGCTAATCAGTCTGGACAATGAGCGAGTCAACACTGCGTTAAGTAAGCAGCTCAAAAAAACTTTAGCAAAATTAAATCCGAACACAGTAAGTTAAAAAAGGATACGCATGAAAAACAAAATAATTTTAGCGATTACATTAGCAACAGCGTTATTCGTCAGCTTAGATTGTATCACATTTCAGGAAGAAACAACCCAAGATTCTATCACCGAAGCTCATGAAATAATTGACAAACTTAGCCTATACAAACGCGTGATTAAAAAATATAAAGAAAAAGCCAAAACCCTGCGTAGCGGGCACGCAATACGACATATAAAAGACAAAATAGACCTTGCAGAAAAAGATATAGTCGAACTTAGAAAGCAATTAGAAGAAATATTAAAAACACTCTAACCTTATTTATCAGAAGATCATTATGAAGCAATCCGTTATAATCATCGCCATATCAGCGCTAATTAGCGCAGGTGTTATCTCACAGACAAAAACAACTGGACTCCCCCCAAGTGATATCACACCTCTAACCAATATGCCCATGCCCGAATCTCCAGAAAAAATACCTGCTGCCAGAACTTTGTTCAATCAAGTAAAAATATTGCTCAAACAGGCTGATACACTGCTAAATCGTGCTCCGCTGGTGATAAGCCAAGCAAATCGAAAGGTACTAAAAGCACTGCACGAAAGTTCCGATTTACTCAATAAGCTTAAGACCAAGGTTGATATGAGATTAAATCCTAAACGAATCGACCTTGCTTACCCACTATCTCACTCACTACAAGGAGAATAGTAATAGGAGAATTTAGTTTATTAACTTATAAACCAATTAGGGAGGTATGATGAAAAAGCTATCGATCATTGTTTTATTGACGTCTTGCAGTTTATGTTTTGCTGCACAGTGGAAAACCCCAAAAAGCAGTGCCGAACCTTACGCACATGCTCAGTTCGAATCAGATCTACATAAAATAAATTATTTACTAGAGCAAAGAAAAGATCTTAAGGCAAAACTAACAAATCCCAAATACCGATTTCCGCAACAACAAGAGGCCATCCGCAAGCAAATTGACGCAATAGATCGAGAATTGAAGGGTCTTGGAATAACCGTTTAAAATTGCAAAACAGATACATATCAAAAAGCGATGGAAGCATGAAAACGAGAATGATTATTTTTTTCGCTCTCACGGCTGGACTAATTGTCAGAAAGCAAATAAGCGCACCATTGGAAATACAAACCACAACCCTCGGAACACAAAGTAAATGGTTTCAAGCAGAGATGCTTTTGAGACAAAAAATTACAGCACTCACTCTAGAGAGAGACAAGCTCTTAAGAATAATGAGGGAAAACCCTTCCAATAAAAAATCAGCAACAAAGAAACTGTTTTCTCTTCAGAAAAAAATAGCTTTTCTCAGCTTACAACGAGATAGAATCAAAACAAATCTGACTGCCACGTAAATTAGGTAGATTAGATTGAAATTCTATTGCATCACTTGCCATGACACTTTTTATACTTTTTTCCAGACCCACAGGGACAAGGGTCATTTCTACCAACTTTATCACCCTCACGCTGTACAGGTTTTTGCGGCTCTGAATCTGATTCCCCTGAAACAAGATTCAGTTCATCAAGCTCACGCTCCCGACGTGCTTCAAAGGCACGCTCGTCGAACCGTTCAACATTCAAGTGGAAGATATGGCGTACAATGTCCATACGCATCTGATTCATCATATCCCTAAACATATCAAATGCTTCCCGCTTGTATTCAATAAGCGGAGTTTTCTGCCCCCAACCACGCAACCCTATGCCTTCTTTTAAATTATCAAGGTTAAGCATATGCTGCTTCCAAGCTTGATCGATTGTCTCAAGCACAAGCCATTTTTCTGCTTGCTGAATAATCTCTTTATTTTGCTGATTACGAAAAAGCTCATACCGAGAAAGAAGAAAATTGATAAGATCTTTTTTAAATATTTCCATATTTTTCGTGCCAATACCAGCCTGTTCAAGACTTTCTTTTTTCAGTCCAGTCAAACCACAAATCTCATCATATATGGCTTGGACTTGCTCGGGACGAATAGAGTGCTTTGGACAATGAGCAAATACAACTTCCTGAACAACCTTAATAATAAAGTCACGGATCAACTCATAAAGCCGATGCTCACCATCTAAAACATCTCGTCGATACGCATACACAACCGTACGTTGCTGGTTGAGCACATCATCATATTCAATTAAGTGTTTGCGTGTTTCGAAATTATGCTTTTCAACCTTTTCTTGCGCCCGCTCAATTGTCTTTGATACAAATCGAGATTCAATAATTTCATCCTCTTTCATACCAAAGCGTTCCATATTCTTTTTTAGTGTATCACCCGCAAAAATGCGAATCAGATCGTCCTCAAGTGAAATATAAAATCTTGAAACGCCCGGATCACCCTGACGCCCCGAACGACCTCGTAGTTGGTTATCAATACGCCTACTCTCATGCCGCTCTGTTCCTAAAATATATAAACCTCCTGCTTTTTTTGAATCGGAAGCTAATTTAATATCAGTACCACGACCTGCCATATTCGTTGCAATGGTGACATTGCCAGGTTCACCAGCATGCGCAACAATATCTGCTTCCCGAATGTGTTGTTTGGCATTTAAAACTTCATGCGGAACACCTGCTGCTTTTAGAACATTACTCAAAAGTTCCGAGGTCTCAATTGCAACAGTACCAATTAACACAGGCTGACCTTTTTCGTGTCGCTCCTTAATATCGTCAGCAATCGCTTTGTACTTGGCATTCTTGGTCAAAAATATAAAGTCAGGGTTATCATTACGAATCATTGGCTCATTGGTTGGAACAGAAATCACATTCAGTCCATAAATATTGTGAAACTCTTCTGCCTCGGTTGCAGCCGTACCGGTCATGCCCGCTAATTTTTCATACAATCTAAAATAATTCTGCAAGGTAATCGAAGCTAAGGTCTGACTCTCTCTTTCAATCTCCACACCCTCTTTCGCTTCAAGCGCCTGGTGCAAACCATCACTGTAACGACGCCCTGGCAGAATGCGCCCAGTAAATTCGTCAACAATCAATACCTGGCCATCCTTTACCACATAATCAACGTCAAGACGGAATAACACATGTGCACGCAATGCCTGCTGAACATGATGAAGCAAATTCATATACTCAATCGCATAAAGATTTTTTATACTAAATGCAGCCTCTACCTTATCGATACCCGCTTCAGTGAGCTGCACTGAACGAGCCTTTTCGTCAACCTCGTAATCTTCGCCCTTTTTCAGACGAGCTATAACACGATTAGCCTCAAGATATAATTTGCTGCCCTCTTCAGCCGAACCTGAAATAATAAGCGGCGTACGCGCTTCATCGATAAGAATCGAATCAACTTCATCCACAATGGCATAGCAGAGCTCTCTCTGCACGTAATCTTGTGCACGAAATTTCATATTATCACGCAAATAATCAAATCCGAGCTCATTATTTGTTGCATACAAAATATCAGCCTGATATGCTTTTTTACGCTCTTCATCTTCCATATTATTCCGCAACGCAGCTACTTCCATGCCGAGAAAGGAATACACAGGCCCCATCCATTCGGAGTCACGACGCGCTAAATAATCGTTCACAGTTACTAATTGAACCCCATTGCCAGTCAGCGCATTAAGATATAGCGGCAACGTAGCGGTGAGCGTTTTACCTTCACCAGTTTTCAATTCAGCATTTTTGCCCTGGTGCAAAACAATACCACCCACAAGTTGTACATCAAATGGCCGCTGGCTAATCGTTCGTTTAGCAGCCTCACGGACAACAGCAAATGCTTCGGGCAAAAGGGCATCAAGACTCTCTCCTTGAGTCAAACGCCGCCGAAATTCGTTTGTTTTTTCGGCAAGCTGTTCATCTGAAAGGGAAACCATTTGCGGCTCAAACGTGTTAATCTTTGCAACCGTTGGCTGCAAACGCTTAAGCTGGCGCTCGTTTTCCGTTCCTAAAATCTTTGAGAGTAGTTTGGTAATCATACAAATCCTTCGGTACCCCGGCTTGACGCATCCTGTATTTGGTAACTATACCATAAGAGAGCACAACGCTCAATCCTGAGGCTTATTTTAACGCCACAATTGTCATTTGGCGCCCTCCGCCACTATCTTTCTTAGTTCTCATATCCCGTCGATGAGAGCAAAAACGATCATCGCATATCGTACAATTGTTGTATCCTGTACGAATCATGCAGTCATCAATTCCACAGGCAGCAAGCTGTCTTTGAACAAACAAAGGAAGGTCAAAAAACCAAGAATCCCCATTCCGCCTCAACACAGTATCATCGATTTCAGGATATGCATCAAAATGGTTCTTAAAATCCTTGCCTACCTCATAGCAACAACTTTTTGCACTCGGACCGAAAAAAATCATAAGATCTTCAGACAAAGTACCAAAGTTTTCATGCATGTTTTCCAACATAGCCGGAACTATACCAGCCACTGCCCCGCGCCAACCCGCATGGGCTACACCAACAACCCCAAATCGTTTATCATAACAAATAACCGGCAAACAATCTCCTGTTATCACTCCAATCCCGATACCACTTTGCTGAGTGATCAAGAAATCACCATCTATCGAAAAAGGGTGAATAATGCCCGTTGAGTTCGTAATAATCATGCCTTGCCCACCGTGCACCTGCTGCAAAAATACAAGATTGTTCAGTCGTAATTTTTCGACTATCGGAACAATTTGAGGAAGCCCAAGCAAATAATCTTGCTTGCAATCTAGATACCGGTCGGGATAGATTTTATCAGCCGAATCACCAAAATAAATATGAAAAAGCGACTCGTTGTGAATAACCATACGTGACCCCAGAGGATAAAAAATCCCCTCCACAGCTGGAAGGGATTTTTGAACTATTTGCTATGTCGTTAGTCAAGTTTCAACTTTACCGATCCGCCAAAAGAAGAAGTTGGCACTACAGATACTTAACGCGATACACAAGACGTTGTCCATGGATCACTGTTGTCATCTGGGTCAATCTCCATGTTTCGATGTTTCATGTCATCACTTGATGCCGACTGTTTTTCAGATTGTGCCGGTGAATTCAATGTGATATTCACCTGAGGTTTTGGCTGCGCCATTTGAACTAATGTTTGCCTATCGATAGCACGAGCCTTTTCACGATCTGCAGCCACCTGCATGTACATTGCATTCGCCTTTTCTCTCTCAGCAGCAGCTTGTCGTTCCATCGCTTTTGCTTTTTCTCGCTCAGCTTCAGCCTTAGCACGCTCTGCATCAACACGTTCTTGCTCCAACTGGTGCTTTTTTTTACGATGCAAATCCTGCTGGTATTCTGGCAAACTTGCAACAGTCGCAAGCAGTGCTTTTAAGTCGTGATACAACGGTTCAGCCAATGCGTATATTCCTTCATACTGCTGACCAGATCTCATGCGATCAAACAACATATCAGTATTATTCTTCAATTTTTCACTAAACGACAGATACGGATAGTTATTACCACCACCAACAGAAACTCCCATTACCGCTCTTTTTACAAAATCCTGATCATATATATCCAAACGGGCCTGTTTATATGTATTTGCGAGATCTTGTACAACACTATACAGCTTGAAATAAGCACCATGTCGTCTCCAAAACTTTTCAAGTTTTGCAAGTTCACTAATTCTCTTTTTCATGGTGTGGAGCAAGTTGGTCATCTCGCGCAAAAGCCTTCCTCCCTTATGCGAATCTCGATACACACGAGTTTGCAAAACTTCGTTTGCAGATTTCAGAGTTTGAAGATCTGGTGCTATTTGCGGCAGCATGCGAACATCCGGCAGAAACGCCATCGCTGCTAAATCCTCTTCAGTACAATCCATCAATCTTCCGTTTGCATGCAATAATTCCATACTTCCATACTTATGACTGATCATGTCGTAGACCGATTGCGATTGCGCATAAACTTTTTCATTCGAAGGTTCTCGAGTGATCAATTTATATAGCAGTATCCCAGCACCAATCACAGCAACAGGAACGCCCACCGTAGCAAGTTGCTGACACCCTTCCAGTTTTTTCCACCAATCACAAAGTGATTTTTCGCGTGCTGGCTCCATAGCTTCTGTGTTTATACAAAAGAAACTCAAAAAAATCATAAGAGATATGATTTTATATCTGGAAATCATAGTCGAAATCCTCCTGAAATCATAGTTGTTAACCGTAATAAATTCTTGACGTCTAAGCATAACAGAGTATTGGCAATATTCAATAGGAGTCCTGGCTTTCCCCGCTGCTTGTCAACTTCGCCGGACAGGCACCACGAACGGCATTCTCAACAATTTTTGCCTGATTTTCCCTTGCTATAGCACACCTGCCAATTTTACTTATACCTATTTTACGCTATTATAAATATTGAAAGAAATAGCTGTACAGCGCCTATAATAACAATATAAGTGGGGTAAAGAGTGAAAAAATTATTTTGGATGAGTCTTGTGATAGGAATTTCGCTGCCGTTGTGTGCAATGAAACCTCCTAAATATGCCAATATTACCGAAGTATGCTCAAACATAACTAAAAGAATGGAGGCAATAACAACTCAGCTTTCAAACAAAAAAACCCTGGAAAATGACACTGAAATTCAAAACAAATACAAGCAGTTACAAAATGACCAGAAAAATCTCGATGCTGCAAAAAGTAAAAATTTGTCAGCTGTAGCCGCTGCTCACTGGCAATATTTGGATAATAGTCTAGATAGTTTGGAAAGCGACCTTTCCATAAAAGAAGCTCAAAAACTTAAGGGAGATCTGTATTTCATATCTCACTACATTAATGCAACCCCAGACAAAGTATATAGGGGACAGCCGCAAGATCAAAATTTAAGTCTTAAGATTGGGTGCACCATTGATAGTTCAAACAATAAAAAATTCCAAAAAAACAATCGCGTGCTTCCTGTAATAGACCGTCTCTTTGTTATTGCCAACTTAAAAGAGAGAATAGGTAATCTAGAAAATGCTACAATAACTCAAATTGATCCGCAAATCAAACAACTGCAACAGATATTCGAGAAACTGATCAACTGCAACCAACCTTCTGTTGATGCAGATTCGTATCATGCATTAGATGAACAACTTCGAACATTGGAACAACATTTTGAAATAACCGCTAAAACAATATCTACTTTAAACTATCACGAAAAACCAGCAGACAAAAAAGATCTATACATCATTCCAAAAACAAAATTCGATCCAATACAAATTCCAGATCCGATCTCCACAGATCATCTTGAATCTGAAAAAAATTCAAAAACACGCAAGTTAAAAACATTTACAATTCAAGGCCTTCCTTGGAGAAAAATCCTGCCAATTGGCGGATGTGTTGTTATCGCAGGTGGACTTGCTGCGTACGGCACCTGGAAATACGTACAGCATAGGAAAAATAAAAAAAAGGATAAAAAGAAACTGACTTACAAGCTCAAACAACTGCTACGCAAGTTCACGAAAAAATAAGAAGGGAAGCCCTGCTTCCCTTAAAACCTATTTAGCAACATCTTTGTGCCGCGCCTGCTTGCGTAAAAACGTTGGAATATCAAGATCGTTCACATCCAGCTGTTCGATGTCATCAAATTTCTTTATTTCAACAACAAAATCCTGCTTTGCATGCAATGGCTTTTCTTCTTCAGACAGTTTCTCTTCAAGTACTTCTTCTTTCATCGATGCAACATCCTGTTCAGCAGCAGCCTCTACCGGTTTCTCTGCATGTTCCATTGCTTGCATCATATCAAACGAATTATCACGAGTTGTGCCATGAATTTGAAGATCCTCTGGAACATGGTCGAGCTCATCTCCTTCGCACCCTGTTGCAATAACCGTTACAATAACTTCTTCTTGTAAGTTTTCATCAATTACTGATCCCAAAATAATGTTAGCGTCTTGATGCGCTTGTTCATAAATAACTGACGCAGCCTCACTAATTTCATGCAAGCCAAGATTTTTTCCGCCCGTAATATTAAGGAGCACGCCGTGCGCGCCTTTAATGCTGATACTTTCAAGCAATGAAGAAGAAATTGCATTTTGAGTAGCTTTGCGTGCACGTTCAGGACCCGATGCTTTACCGGTTCCCATTACTGCCATACCACGATCACGCATAATGGCTCTTACATCAGCAAAGTCCACATTAATATGCCCTGGCTTGGTAATAATATCTGAAATTCCATGAACAGATTGCCCAAGGACCTCGTTAATCATGCCAAATGCATCGATCATTGATACATTCTGATCCACCACCTCTAGCAGCTTCTGATTAGGAATCACAATGAGCGTGTCTACCTCTTTACGAAGTTTTTCAACAGCAACTTCTGCAACCTGAGCGCGACGTTTTCCCTCAAACAAAAATGGCTTTGTTACAATTGCAATCGATAGAATTCCTTTTTCGCGCAATGCACGAGCAATAACAGGCGCACCACCAGATCCGGTACCTCCGCCCATTCCTGCCGCAATAAATACAATCTCCGCATCACCAATCGAATCCATCACTTTATCAAGATCTTCTTGAGCAGCTCGTTCTCCGATATCGGGATTTGCTCCAGTTCCCAAGCCTTTGGTTGATTTGATACCAATCTGAATTTTCTTATCTGCTCTTGAAAGATTAAGCGCTTGCGAATCGGTGTTTACAACAAGACATTCAAATCCTTGGTGTCCCGCATCGATAATGCTATTCACCGTGTTGCCACCAGCTCCGCCAATGCCTATTACTTTAATCGTTGCCACTGCCACATACTCTTTTTTTTCCGGTTCTAATGCAATCATTAGCCCTCTCCCTAGTTTTCTCTACGATTAAAAGAAATCAATCATCCATGTCTTCATTCGATGAAACACCCGCGTAATAAGCGGGCCGGTTAAATTGTTCATCTGATCTTCTTTTTGCCGTTTCATTGTCTGTAATAACAATCCATAGCCAGTCGCATAAATAGGACTTTGCAATGAGTCTGGAATCGAAAATGAAACTTTCGGGCTTCCTATCCGAACTGGCATATCAAATAACTGTTCTGCAAGTTGTTGCATCCCACTCAACAGCGAACCCCCACCAGTCAACACCACACCCGTTGTAATAAATTGCTGCAGGTTCCGAGAAACAATCTCATGATAAACCAACGATAATACTTCCTGCGCTCGCGGCTGCAAAATACGCACTAAATCTGATAAGCGTACCACCTGCTTTTGCCCGCCCTGTACCATTTCGATTTCAATAAACGAATCTTCCCTCAAAAGGTCGCTGCACGCTATGCCATATTCTTTCTTAATTCGTTCAGCATCACTGATCGTGGTGCATAAGCCAACGGCAATATCATTCGTAAAATGATTTCCCGCAACGGGCAATACATTTGTATGACGAATGCTTCCGTTTTGATACACCGCTAAATCTGCAGTTCCGCCACCAATATCGAGCATTGCAACACCAAGTTTACGTTCATCTTCGCTTAATACTGCATGCGCAGAAGCAAGTTGTTCCAAAATAATATCAGTAACGGTCACACCAGCCGATTCGCAACATTTCACCAAATTTTGTACCGACGCGATAGCACCCATGATAATATGCGCCTGAACTTCCAGACGAATCCCATGCATGCCAACAGGATCTACTACTCTATCGCGGCCATCGATAACATAATATTGAGCAAGTACATGTAAAATTTGCTGGCCATCTGGAACAGGAACTGCCTTTGCTGCAGCCAAAACCGCCGCAACGTCCTGTTCTCTAATCTCTCCTCGTTTGATAGGAACCACTCCCTGAGAATTCATTGATTGAATATGGCCACC
>SDBU01002973.1_pt1 | contig 22019 bp, 19 predicted proteins | sample 2277071 | NCBI WGS metagenome assembly SDBU01 (sample SAMN10397929, study PRJNA504765) | marine sediment metagenome | isolation source: marine sediment core GS08_GC12, 126 cmbsf | place: Arctic Ocean: Gakkel Ridge, Loki's castle | collected 2008 | reverse complement strand
CCTAAGCGCCCGCACTCCTCAAGTCCTTTGCCATTTAGCAGGCCGTAGAGAAATCCGGTGGCAAAAGCATCACCGGCGCCGGTGGTATCTGAAGCGGGCGTATTCTGGGTAGCAGCTTCAACTACGTATTCCTGCTCAGCATCTCTAATGTAGCTGGTAGCGGTTACCGCTCTACGACCGGGCCCTTTACCCAGTTGTAAACTCGTCCCCCGGGCCAGGGTAACCACAACCATTTGACAGCCTTGCTTGAGACAGCGTTCGGCCGCAGTTGTAAAACCCTTCTCTCCGGTTAACTCCTGTATTTCACTCTCGTTGAGAAAGAGGACATGAGTCCTTTTTAATATCGGGCCCAGCGCTGTAGGCCCTTTAATGGCATATAGTGCCCCCGGAGAAAAACTAACTCTGGTAGCTGGCCCCAATTTCCCCATCAGTTCCAGCGTTACCTGGAATTGCCGGTCATGGGCGAAGGAGGAGATATGAAGTATCTTGGCCCGGTTGAGATAGGCCAGATTCAGGTCATCCATGGTGAGCAGGTTATTGGCACCGGGTATCACATAGAGAGAACGTTTGCCCTGTCGGTCGCTAAGGCCGAGTACCGAACCGGTTTTTGCCCCCGGCTTCACCTTTATTTGTCCGGTATCTACCCCGGCACTTTGAAAATCTTGCAGCAGTGTCTTACCATCGGCGTCATTGCCAACAACGCCGGCGAATCCGGTGTTTACTCCAAGCCTGGCCAGGCCGTAGATGGTATTGGCTGCCGAGCCTCCGGGGGAAGAGAGAGTCTCGTTGACCACGGTTTCGCCATCAGCGAGGATGCGCTCCACGCGGTATAAGTAGTCCATATTCAGGGCTCCCAGCCCGACAACGTCAATATTAGTCATTTGAACCCCATCCCCCTTTATCCCCCTTCCCCTTATCAAGGGGGAGACAACTTAGCTAGAGGGGCATAGCTCCTCTAGGACTCCCTGTTATGTCGGCTATCTTCTTGATGGAGGCTTTAGCCCAGCTTGCCCGCCTCTCCTCTAGCCAGCCGCCTGATTCGCTTATGAATCTGGAGGATTTCCTCTATATTCCTGCCATCGGCTAGCCAGTGGAAGTAGCCCCGCTCTTCTTTGCCCCTTATCGCCTCTTTTTCTTTTACTACTTTCTCGACTTCACTGCGCTGACCCGGTTGCCACACCTCCAGTATCTCCGTCAGGTCGCTGATAGATATGGAAGCCAGGCTCATGGTGGCGTAGGGCAGGGCATATTCATTGGCGTTGAAAGCGATGGCCAGCCCTCCCGCCTCCTCTACTGTTGCCAGCATCCGGAAATCGGTGATGCTATCACCCACGACTACCCAAGCTGACAGGGGTTGAGCATAGCTGTTGGCGAATCGCTCCAGCGCGGCTACCTTGCGCCGTCCGCCAACCGGCTTTACCTGCTTTATTACTTCACCCAGATTGGTCGCTGGCAGGTCTGTCCAGAACAGGCGGTCGAGGCATTGCTTAATCCGGTCATCGTCGGTTTCAGGTTCCATGGTGAGCATCTCCCTTTCCGCCCGCTCCAGCAGTTTGGCGTCTTCTTTACCTAAGGTTGCCTGAAGTCTGTCCAGCGGGAGTGAAGTACAAGCCACGTTCCGGGTGGGAATGCCTACCCTCTGGGTGATGCGGAGGGCATATTGCTCATAACTGGTGCTGATACAGAAGACTGTCCAGCCCTGCGATTTCAGCCAGGAAACAAGCTCGGCGGCACCACCGGTCAGGGTTGCCTTGTTGGCCAGGGTGATAATATTGTCCTCGGAGATATTATGCAGCACCAGGAAGGGCACGATGAGCGCCAGGGTATCCCCGGGCTCATAGTCCTCCTTATCTTCCAGTGTCAGCAGGTCATCGTAGCGGCTGATGACCTCGAAAATCTTGTCGCCATTAGAGATAAGTTTCATTAACTCAAAGGCATTGTCTTGAGGGGATAGCGGTCCTTCCAGGTCAAAACAGATAAAGTTGTTTATCTACCTCACCCCCTTTAGCTTTTTATTTATAACCCTATCCCCTTTATCCCCTTCCCCTTAGTAAGGGGAAGGGGAAGATTTTTGGAAGAGGGGCTTCGCCCCTTCAAACTTCCCTGGTAAGACGAGCAGGCGTACTTCACTATGAAAGCATCTCTTCTACCTGAGCATTTATCTCGTCGGTCAGGTCGTGTCCGTTTATCGGGTTGCCGTCAGCATCAGCTACTTTGCTCTCGGTTATCTTGACCTTCCCCTCGCTGAACGCCTTGAGCGTGGTGATTATTAGCGGGAACTCCCTGGCCAGTCCGTGTTTGCGCAGGAGCTTAAATAAAGGGTTCTGCTCGCTGTGCCTTTCGGGGGAGCTTGGCGGTAGTTTGTCCAGTTCCTGCCAGTGTCTATCAAATGGCTCACCCCTGATAGGGAAGGTGCAGTAGGTTACCGGTGGCCCCTCGTCAAGTTCGGGGGTCACCAGGTGCATCATTACCCCTGTTTCCTGTGCCTGTCTATCCATTAGTTGCCAGATTACCTCCTGCCAGGTTCCCTTGGGTCCACCGAGAGCCGCCGGGTGAAGGTTAATCATGTTGTATCTCTGGCACATCTCTTTCCCGACGATGAGCATGTAGCCGGCCAGCACGCACAGGTCGGGATGGAGACCTTCCAGTCGCTTCATCACCTCGCGGTCATACTCAAGCCTCCATCCCGGCAGGCTTTCTGGCTCGTTGGTAACCTGAGTACCCTGGCTTACCTTAAACTTCTGGTAAGAAAAGTAAATAAGCGGGATGCGGTAGTCTTCGACCTGTTTCAGGAATAAATCGCTTTCCGGTGATTCACCGGGTTCGCGATTGCAGAAAACAAAGCTAATCTCAGCCCTAATCCCGCCCTGCCTGATGCTGCTCAAGGCTGCTTCCAGGAGGTCTCTGGCGGCTTTATCCCTGCCGGTAGAAAACCAGCCAAGTTGGTACATAACTCACCATTGTTATTTGAAACGGTGCTTCAAGCTTTGAGCAAGGCTGTTGAAATGAACCAGGGGGTTTGACCGGTGTCCAACAACCTTACCCCTGGCCAGGGACTGCAGGAATTCATCTTTGCCGTTAAATTCCGATATCTCCATGTAGGCGTTACCCACCTCATAAGGAGTGTGAGCGTCACTGCCGGCGCTCCCGGGAATGCCATGCTTTTGGGCAAACTGCTGGGCGTGGTTCGCAGGGCGCTGGAAAATAGCCCGAGCGTTGAATACTTCTATGACGTCAACGTGTTCGATAATCTCAGCCAATATCTTGCCGCCCAGGGCTGAAGGTCTGAGGGTATCAAAGGGGTGCGGTATGCATACCAGCCCGTCCTGAGCTTTGATTTCGCTAATTGTCTTTTCCACGGACAGACCACTGGGGATAGTCTCTTTGAGAAACATACCCATAATTTCACCATGGTGTGTCAGGATTTCCTCGGCGACGATTACCCTGAAAGGGGCCTGGCTCTGCATCTTCAGTGCACCCTCAATGGTACCGTGGTCGGCTATGGCAATGCAATCTATCCCCTTCTTCTGGCACTGCCCGATGACCTGGTCCAGGGACATATTACAGTCCATTGAGTATTCAGTGTGGATGTGGAGGTCGGCTTTCAGCAATCCAGTTTTTTTCACTTATACTCTCTCCAGGTAGGTGCCCGTGCGGGTATCAACCTTAATAATATCTCCGTTATTGATAAACATGGGAACCTGGATGGTAATTCCAGTCTCCAGCGTAGCCGGTTTATTTCCGGCGGTTGCCGTGTTCCCCTTAAAGGCCGGACCGGTATCAGTAACCTCAAGCTCAACCGTAATCGGTAACTCCACCCCGATTATTTCACCTTTGTAGCTTGATATCTGTAGTGAATTGCCCTCTTTTAGATAGTTAAGGGCGTCACCGAGTTGGGCGGCGCTAATGGGTGTCTGTTCATAGGTTTCTTCGTCCATGAAGTGATACAGGTCTCCATCACGGTAAAGGTATTGCATGTTGCGGTAGTCAAAGCGTGCCCGGACAAATTTCTCGCTGGCCTGGAAGGAGCGCTCAATGTTGTGTCCGGCGTTGATATCGCGGAGTTTGAGTCGAATCTGAGCGCTGCCGCGCCCTATCTTTATATGGCGATAGTCCAGAACCTGGTATAGTTGGCTATCCAGTTCAATAATGATTCCTTTTTTAAGTTCACTACTACTTATCATCTCGGTTCCTCCTCGCTTTCGACATCACTCTGGCTTTACCGTTTTCCATGATGACCACATCTTCAATCCTTACCCCTCCCCACCCCGTAAGGTAAATGCCTGGCTCAATAGTAAACACCATGCCATCGGCGAGTGGCGTCGAGGAATTGGGAGCCAGGGTCGGTTGCTCATGGGCGGCTAGTCCGATGCCGTGGCCTAAGCCATGACCAAACCGCTCACCATAGCCGGCTTCCTCAATAACGCTGCGGGCTAAACGGTCAGCTTCTTCCCCGGTCATGCCGCTTTTGACCTTATCTATCGCTGCCAGCTGTGCTTTCCGTATAGTATCATATACCTTGTTGAAGGTATCGTCACCATTACCCAGGCACATGGTGCGGGTCAGGTCGCTCGCGTAGCCGCCAACCCGGGCTCCAAAATCGATTGTTACTGGCACACCGGGAGCAATGGTGCGGGAGGTCGGTTTGGCGTGGGGCAGGGCGGCGTTGGGGCCGGAGGCAACAATAACACCGAAGGGTATTGGCTGACTGCCGTTCTCGCGCAGGAATTTCTCCAGCTCCCAGGCGATTTCCTTTTCCGTCCTGCCAGTTTGAATCTTACTTTCAATATACTCATAGGCAGCATCAGCCATTGCTACCGCCCTGGTGATTAACTCGATTTCCTCGGGGTCTTTTATCGCCCGGAGGGATTCTACCAGCCCGGATACCGGCACCAGAGTGAGCCGGGAAGCAGTTTTATCCGCAATGTTGTTTAACTGCCGGTGCTGAGCGAAGGTGATGTGTTCCGCTTCAAACCCCAGCCTGGTTAATTCCAACTCGGCCAATAGCCGGGGAAGCCACTCCGCCATGTCACCGGTTATCCGGAAGATGTCAAAGTCGGGGGCCTGCATCCTGCCTTGCTCTGTGTAGCGGAAGTCGGTGGCCAGGACTGCCTTTTGTCGCGTAATCACCAGGAAACCCGCCGAACCATCAAAGCCGGAAAGGTAATGTCTATTGTGTGGTTCGGAGATAAGGATGGCGTCTATCTCCTGGTCAATTAGCTTTTGACGCAACTTCTGTAGCCGGTTAGCTATTTTCAAGCTCTCCACCTCTTTCCTGTGCCATCGGATGAGCTGACAGGTATACTTTTTTCGCCTGACTTTTGGTGACGTGAGTATAGATCTGGGTTGAGGTGAGATTAGCATGCCCCAGAAGCTCCTGGACTACTCGTAAATCAGCTCCGCCATCGAGCATGTGGGTGGCGAAACTGTGGCGCAGCATGTGGGGATGGACCCTTTTCTCCAGGCCGGCTTTGCTGGCGCATTCCTCCAGAATTCTTTGCACTCTCCGTTCTATCAGTCGCTTCCCGTACCGGTTGAGGAACAGGGCCCTGTTTCTCTTGTTAGCCAGAAGTTCAGGTCTGCCCTGGTTGAGGTAGATGTCCAGCGCCTCGATTGCTGGCCTACCCATCAGCACCATCCGCTCCTTGGCGCCCTTGCCCCAGACTCGGATTTCACCGGTTTGAAGGTCAACCTGCCCCACATCCAGACTTACCAGTTCACTTACCCTGAGGCCAGAGGCATAGAGTAGCTCCATTATCGCCCGGTCACGCTGCCCCTGTGGTGTGGATAAATCAGGAACTCCCAGCAGTTGTTCTACCTCTTCTATGGTGAGGAAGGACGGCAGGCGTTTGTCCAGCTTGGGCGTAGAGGCCTTCTCCAGCGGGTTGGCCGGCAGCATTTCTTCGCGTACCAGATAGCGGTAGAGGGAACGAATCGCCGATAGCTTGCGGGCGATGCTGCCTTTTACCACCCCTTGCTGCATCAGCCACGAGATGTAATCACGCAGGGCATGTTTGTCCACCTCTTCCAGCGAGCCAATCCCCTTAAGCCTGAGGAACTGGAAGAAGCCTTTTTCCGAGCCTCGCGAGTAATTGCCCAACAAATCATTGGTGTAGTTACGCACGGTATAGGGCGAAGCATGGCACTCCACCTCAAGGTATCGGATGTAACCATCAAATAGCCTCTTCAAGGGTCTTCAACCTGATTGACGTCTACTTCTCTTTGGGGGGCTCCATCCTTATCAGTTTACCCGGGTTCATCGTGTCATCGGGGTCGAAAACTCTCTTAATCTCCTGTACCCACAGGTGGTGGTTGGGCCCGTAATCATCTCTCAGGAAAGTGGTGCCGGGCTCTATCTGGATATACATCCCCAGATTATCATATTTGGGTGAAATAAAGTAGGCATCATATGACTGGTCACGGGCGTCCTCGACCTCTTTCAAGTTTGACATATCAGGGTAGATGTCACTTTCCAGGAGTGTCCAGTAGCCTCTCTCATAGACATAGACCTCGGGCTGTTCCTCGTCCAGCAGGTAGTGGTCGTGGCGGGACAGTATGTCATGGTGCACTTTGTCGAAGTACTCCTGGGACTCAATCTGCGAGGAGGCGAGCCGACACATGGCGTAGCCACCGTGCCGCAGCATACGGGGCGAGTTGCCGCTACGGAACGCCTCTCCGTTGTAATCTCTCAATATCTCACGCAGGTCTTCTCTGAAAGTGCCTCCGGTCTCAGCCACTATCTGCCTTAGCACCTTCTCTTCATAGTCGAGCTGCCGCGACGAGGAAATACCGGCCAGCACTACGTAGATAAATAACTTGGGGAAGAATTTCTCTCTAAACAGTCTCTCCGATTCCTCCTGGTGGGGGGTAACGAAGTAGCAGTTCCAGGCATCCATCGCTGAGTCCAGGTGGGTGGATATCCCCTCATGGGAGATTTCATACATGGCTTTGCTCATTGCATCCCAGCTAGGGAAGTCGATAAAGAAGATGCGATGGTTTTCCGGTAGACGCGGGTTGTCGTACCCCTCCTCTACCGGGTTCCACGGGCCACCCGCCCAGGAGTGCAGTTTCAGAGTAGCTTCGGTAATTACCCCCAGGGCTCCATAGTTGATGAATTCGAAAAGGCCTTTCAGGTCAGGGCCGGGACCCTGCCACCAGGCTTTGCCGGCTCCGGGTAAGGCGGCGGAGCCGACGTTTATGATGTCTCCGTTGGCCAGCACTACCTTCATGCTGTGAATCGAGCGCCAGCCGGGCCCGTAGGCCATCGAGCTCTGCCAGATGCCATTGAACAAGATGTTAGACAGGACTCCTGAAGTGGAAGCCGACAGTGGTGTGCCGCCGTTCCACAGCCCGCGCTTCATCGTCTCGGTTTGGAGGCGAGGGAAGTTGACATAGGGCTGTATCGTGATGGTCATGTTCCTCTCGTCTATCTCCAGGATACGGTTCATCCGTTTCAAGTCTAGCGAGATGGTATTCGGTCTACTCGGTATGCACAGCCCGCTCATGTTTACCCCGGTGCATATTGGGATTACTTTCATACCGTACTTATTAGCGATGCGGAGTACTCCCTGAACCTCCTCGGTTGAGCCGGGCAAAACAACCAGGTCGGGTATGGTTATCGGGTTCTGCTTGTATTTCCTGAGCAGGACTGATATCGAGCCATCCTTGGAGTAAGCCTGGCGGACAGCAATATTATCGCTAACGAATTCGGGGCCAACAATGTTCTCTATCATGTGGTAGACTATCTTTTTGTCAACTGCCATGTGGAGCCTCCTTCTCTTCTATCATAGAGACCGTAGGAGCAAGTCCAGCAGGTCATATAGTTTCATGTTGTTACCATCGTCCTTGAGCGCCTCTTCCAGGTTCTCTTGGCAATGGGGACAGCAGGTTACCAGGGCATCGGCGCCGGTGGTTCTAGCCTCCTCGATTCGCTTGGCGGCGGTCCACTGGGCAAGGTCAGGATACCCATCTCTTAACCAGCCGCCGGCACCGCAGCACCAGGCGTCGTCCCTGGTCCGATTCATCTCCACCAGTTTCACGCCGGGGATACTCTTGAGGATGTTCCTGGGCTCCTCATAGATACCGGTAAAATCTCCCGTGCCGCTGCTCCCCGGCCCACTGAGCCTTCCCAGGTGACAGGGGTCATGATAGGTTACCGTAAGGTTAACTGGTTTAGCCGGCCTGAGCTTACCGTCATCTATCAATTCATCAACGACCTCCAGGATGTGTACAACCTCGAAGTTCATCTCTTCGCCCACTTCCGGGTAGTCGCGCTTGAAGGTGCTGTAGCAGTAAGGGCAGGTAGTGATGACTTTTTCTATCCCCATTTCGTGAAACATCTTGATGTTCTCTCGAGCAAAAGCGACGAACTGTTCCATATCGCCCATTCTGAGCGAGGGATTGCCGCAGCAGCGCTCCCGCTCACCGAGAATACCAACGTCAATTCCGGCCCGTAGGAGGAGATTGACCGCATCCCGGGGCATTTTTCCTGCCTCGGCATCTCTCAGTGGTGCGCAGCCAACATAGAGAAGGGTCTTGGTCTTATTGCCGGTATCGGTGGCCTGAATTTTATCGGTAAGCTCAGAGGAGAGACTGCGGAGCCAGTTGTTTCTCTCGGCGTTGAGCTTTCGGTAGGGGTTGAGGTGCTCTCTCAGGTCATCCAGGAAGGACTTGAAGCCGCCGGGCGGGGACATCCCGTCCCGGATGGCCTTTACTCTCATTGCCTGGATTACGTCTGATGGCTGCATCTCGGTAATGCGCCCGCAGATATAGCTGCAGGCGCCGCAGATGGGGTCCTCGTAGATTACCTGCAGCAATTTATCCGACCACTCCAGCTCGCCTTCGATAATCGCCCGGGCGATGTCGCCCATTTTGCCCTGAGCCGAGTAGGCATCGAACTTGTAGCGCGCCAGAGTAGGACAGATATCGTTGTGGTCCGGGTTTCTCAGGTGCCAGGTAAAGACGTGTTTGCACATGCTGTCCCGAAAGCAATTCCAGCACCAGTGCCGGTATTCCTCCAGTTCTTTAACCATGCAGACTTCTCCTTATTACTAGAAACAGAGCTTTCCCGGGTTCATAATGTTATTGGGGTCCAGTTGGCCCTTGAATTTCTTGAGATATTCGGCGTAGTTTCCGTCACGACGGTACATTATTTCCGCCCACGGTCCATAGGGCCTGTCGAAGAAAGCGCCCAGGTCAGCCAGGGTCTCACTGGCTTCATTGAAGAGGGACTGTACCCGCTCAATTTCACCCTCGTCCTGCCGGTTGCAGTGCAGGTCATAGACGCAGTAAAAGGTGCGGGCTCGCTCTACCGGCTGTACATAGGCCCCAATATCAGCCACGGGATAGTGATATTTGGCGGCTAGTTGACTCAGGGCGTCCTCAATCCAGGGGATATTGTTCCCGGTAGCGTAGAACATAAGTCCGTGGCATGAGCCCCGGTAGCCGAACCGCTTCTGTATCCGCCAGGGGAGGAGCAGTTCATCGGCGACGATTCTATCCAGACCGGCGATGCTACCCACGGACGACTTTAACTCAAAGCCGGCTCCAGTGGCCAGGTCTCTGAGGTCAAGCTCCTGATATTCCACCTTTTCCTCAGGATGCCGGGCAAAGCCAACTATGGAGAGGACCAGCGTCCACGGGGGTAGGGATTTCCGTAGAGCTTCAAAGCGCCGGTGCTGGGATGCAGGCCAGGGTGTGGCACCTTCGATGCCGATGTAGGTCCCGTTCTTCAGGCCGGCCGTATCCGATGGTTCTTCTTCTACCACCAGGGCGGCCAGGTCGAAGTTGTTCAGGGCAAAGCACTCAAAGCCCAATTCCTGGCGCTGGATGTGCCTCATGGCATTGATGACGTCGGTGACGCTGTCGAAAGTAGAGAAGGAGAATCTCTGTGCTTTGGGCAGGGGTATGAGCCTCAGGTTCATCTCGTAGACGATGCCCAGGGTGCCCTGAGCGCACATAAACATGCGCCAGAAATTCAGCCCGGGACCGAAGGGGTGAGTATGAGGCATACCTTCCAGGGCGGGGTTGCCCAGGGTGAAGCTATCCCCTTCTGGTAAGACTACCCGCATGGTCTGAATGTGTTCGTTGCCGTAGATAAAATCTGCCGCCGCGGGTACCGGCTCCCTCTCCAGGTAGGTGACCAGCACCGAAGCCGAGGGTGGTGACAACAGTGGTACCATCACTCTCAGGCCGTGCTTGTCCAGTTCTTGTTTTAGCTGGGCGAAGGTTACTCCCGGTTCGACGGTTACGTACCAGAAGTGGTCACTGAGTTCAGATATCAGGTTCAACTGGCTCAGGTCGAGCAAAATCCCCCCTTGAGTCGGTACTGCGGCGCCGTGAAAGTCGGTGCCGGAGCTATACGGGACCACGGGCATAAGCAGCTCGTTAGCCAGTCTGATTACGTCCTGGACCTCAGCCAACTTGTTCGGTGTCACCACGTAGCTGGGCTTACGGGGCGGAGTAAAGCTTTGGTCGCGGGCGTATTTCTTCAGGACTTCGGGGTCGGTGAATACCCTCTCCGAGCCGACGATTGCTTCCAATTTTTCTCTAATCGTATCGTTGTCCTGGCTCATCTTAACCTTCCTTTTTTTCCTCTCCCTCCGGCTTCTTCTTTTCTCGTGACCTCACAAAAATCAACACGTCGGGATTCATGGTGTCCTTGGGGTCAAATATTTGCTTCATTTTCCGCAGCAGCAGGTGAAAATTGGGGCCGATTTGAGGGCCAAACCAGACGCCATGCGGCTCGTTGGGTGTCCAGTAACCGGAGGGATTCCTGGGGGTTGCCTTAATGACTTCAACTATCATTGGCAGTATGGCGCGGGCATAATCTAGCTGGTCGCCGTATAAATCACGTTCATCCACCCACCAGTAGCCCCGTTCATGGGCATAGTACCAGGGCCAGGTGGTATTCATGTTGGGGATATCACCCTTCCCAACTATTTCCTGCTGGAGCTGGTGTACCTTAATCATGTTCTCAATGGGACCCCGGCCAAATCCGGTGATGGCATAGATGCCATTGCGAATCCAGCGGACAAAGTCGCCGCTGCGGAAGCAGTCCATGTTCCAGGCATCCACGTGAGCGCGTTTTTCTTCGCTCAGCGGTTCCCCGTTGGTTTCCTGGATAATCTCCAGCAAGACCTTCTCTTCATAGTCGAGCTGTCGCGGCGAGAAACCGGCGAGCATGATGTACATCCAATGCGGCTCATAGTAATTTTCGTCAAAGCGCTTGACTGACATGGCGTGGTGTGGCTCACCGACCAGTGACGCCACGGACTTCATTGCCAGGTTAACCCCGACACCAATCCCGGAATAGCATATATCGTGACCGGCGCGGATAGCGTCTTCCGGCTTCTCGAATCTAAACCAGTAGACGCGGTGGTTCTTGGGCAGCGGGGGATGAGCGTAGACCTCCTCAGTCGGCCAATCCCCTCCTATCCAGGTGTGGAGTTTCCACAGGACCTCAGTTATTACCCCCAGACCGCCGAAGGCACCCATTTCCCAGAGACCCTTGAGGTCTGGGCCTGGACCATACCAGTAGGTGGGGTCGCCTTCGGATATGCCGTGTGAACCGGTGCGGATAATGTCTCCGTTGGGCAAAACCACGGTGAAGGAGTGAACATGCCTGATACCCAACCCGTAGGCTAGAGCGGTCTGGTACTCTCCGCCGTATGCCAGCACGTTGGAGATGGCGTTGTTACTCGCCGGGGCCGCTGGCGTACCACCGTTCCATAATCCCAGTTTCATGCACGCCGCCTGTATCCGGGCATAACTCACCCAGGGCTGGATCCGGATAACCTTATTCTCTTCATCTATCTCCAGAATCTTGTCCATTCGTTTCAGGTCAAGCAGCATGGTTTTCGGTCTTCTGGGGATGCAGGCCCCGGTCAGGTTGTCACCGGAGCCCATGGGAACCACGTTTATTCCATACCGGTTGGCTATCCGCAGCACTCCCTGCACTTCCTCGGTACTCGAGGGAAGAACCACCAAGTCGGGCACCGTCACCGGGTCTTTATCCATTTTTCTGACGGTTATCGAGGGATGGGGGTCGCGGCTATAAGCCTGGCGGATGACAATATCGTCACTGATAAAATCGGCGCCAACCACCTCGGCCAGTGCCTGGTAGACATGGGGTTCTATCATTTCAATTTCCCCCTTTGGTGGTCAGTCGTTGAATAGTTGTCAGTTTCTCTTTCAAATTTTACCCTTTATAATGACTGCAGGACAATCTCAAGGAGGTCGTACAGTTTCATACCATCTCCCTGGCTCTCGATGGCCTGATTCAGGTTCTCCGCCCCGTGGGGACAGCAGGTAACCAGTGCTTCCGCCGTGGAAGCCCGGGCTTCCTCTAACCTTTCGTTGGCGGCCCACTGGGCAAACTCGGGATTCCCGGTCAGCATCCACGACCCGCCGCCGCAGCAGAAAGCGTCGTCCTTGGCCCGTTCCATTTCCACCAGCGTCAGACCCGGGATACTGTTCAGAATGTCCCGCGGTGGCTGGTAGACACCGAAGCTTCCGGTACCTATGATGCCGGGGTAGCTGAGGCGACCCAGATGGCAGGGGTCGTGCCAGGTTACCTTCAGGTTGACCGGTCTCCTGGGTTTCAACTTGCCCTCTTTGATTAGCTGGTCTACCAGCTCGACAATATGTACCACCTCAAAGTTGACCTCTTCTACTTCCGGATAGTCCCTCTTGATGGTGCTGTAGCAGTGAGCACAGAGACAGACTACCCGTTTTACCCCTGACTCGTTGAACTGCTTGATGTTCTCTTTAGCCAGTGCCATGAATTGGTCGACGTCGCCGATTCGCAGGGCGGGGTTGCCGCAGCATTTCTCCTTCTCCCCCAGTATGCCAATATCAATACCGGCCTTCTGCAGTATCTTGACCGCATTCTGGGGCATCTTGTGAAATTCCGGCCCCTTCATGGGCATGCAGCCGGCGTAGAGGACAGTGTCCGTCTTGCCGATGTCTTCGGTAGCGGACGATTTACCGCTGCCCTTGGCGGCATACAGCCCCATTATCCAGTCAGCACGGGTTGAATTTGCCTTGCCGTAGGGGTTAGAGGTCTCTTCGATATTCTCCAGGATTGGCTTGAATGCCGGTGGCGGCCCGATGCCGGTCTTGACCAGCTCACCCCTTACCGCCTGAATCACCCGGCCCGGGTTCATCTCTTTGATGCGCCCGCAGATATAGTCGCAGCCCCCGCAAAGCGTACAATTATATATGGGGTCCAGCATCGCTTCTTGCGGTTCCAGCTCCCCTTCGATAATCGCCCGGGCAATATCAAACCTTCCCTGAGCGGCGTAGGCGTCAAACTGGTACCGGGCCAGACTGGGACAGACTACGGCAAATCTCTCCCCCTTGACGTGCCAGGGGAACATGGCTTTGCACATACTTTCCCGGTAGCAGTTCCAGGCCCAATCGCGGTAGAGTTTATCTCTGAGTTCTCTCATCCAGTCTCCTCCTGATACTTAGAAACACAACTTGCCCGGGTTCATGATACCATTGGGGTCAAGCTGCCGCTTTAGCTTTTTCAGATACTCGGTATAGGCACCGACGCGACTGTACATCATCTCGGCCCAGGGGCCATAAGGTCTATCGAAGAACGCCCCCTGGTCAATCAGGGCTTCACTTACGTCGTAGAACAGGGCTTTGACGGCTTCGCGGTTTGCCGGGTCACCGAGGTCGCAGTGGAGGTCATATTCGCAGTAGAAGGTGCGTCCCCGTTCGATGGGCAGGACGAAACCCCCGATATCCGTGGTGGGGTAGCGGTGCTTGCTGGCTACCCAGCTGATTATGTCCTCAAAGTCGGGAGCTTTCTCTCCCTCGGAGTAGAAGCACAGTCCGTGGGCAGAACCTTTGTAGCCAAACCTCTTCTGCATCTTGGTGGGAGCAATCAGGTCTCTGGCAATCAACTCATCCACGCCCATGGTGCCGTTGAGCGAGCTTTGCGGTACGATGCCGCTCCCGGCCAGGACTTCCCGCAGGTCTTGTTCCTGGTAGGCAATCTTCTCTTTGGGAATTCTGCCCCAGCCAGTGAGCGAGATGACTACCGTCCAGGGAGGCAGTTGCTTTCTCAGCGCTTCGAACTGGGTGAGCTGCCTGGCTGACCAGGGAGCGGCTCCATCCAGGCCGACATATTGGCCACTGCTGAGTTTCTTGGCATCAGCCGCAGACTCCTTCAGCAGAAAGACGGCCATATTGAAATCGTTCAGGGCGAAGCATTCCAGTCCTATTTCACGGCGCTCTATCTTCTGCATTACCTCAATGGCCGGTTCCAGCTCGTCAAAGGACATAAACAGAACCCTTTGCTCTTTGGGCATTGGCAGGACTCTTAATACCATGCTGGTGACAATTCCCATCGTTCCCTGAGAACCGAGGAAAAGTTTGTAAAAGTTAAGCCCCGGGCCATCAATATTGGCTGGGGCAGTTCCCGCTTTTGGTGGATTGCCCCGCTTGGGATGGCCCATCGTGAATGGCTCGCCGTTAGGCATAACCGCAGCGAGGACAGCAACCAGTTCATTGCCGTAGATGAAATCGGCGGCGGTAATTAGCGGTTCCCGGTCAACATAGGTGGAGACAACGGAAGCCGAGGGCAGAGCAAGTAAGGGGGCGGCTACTCTGAAGCCGTCTTTTTTCATCTCTGCCTCGAGCTGGGCAAAGGTAACCCCGGCTTCGATGGTAACCAGCCAGTTGGTCGGGTCGAGTTCCACTATCCGATTCATCCGCTGGAGGTCGATAACAATACCTCCTATTGCGGGTATCGCTCCCCCGCGCCGACCAACTGCGGAACTGCGCGGGACGACGGGGATTTGGTGCTGGTTGGCAATTCTAACTAGTTCTTGAACCTGGGAATCACTGTTGGGAAAGGCGACATAGTTTGGTCGATGCGGTGGACTAAAACTGGGGTCTCTGGAGTAGCGTTCCAGAACGGTGGGGTCAGCGGTGACATGCTTGATGCCGACAACTGCCGCCAGTTCCCCCAAGAGAGTATCTTTTGTATCAGTCAATTAATTACCCCCCTAGGTTTTTTACATCTTGGCATGCGCTTGCTATCTGGGATTAGATGGGTTATCTTCCTGTCTGGTTAACGGAGGTGTTCTTGTATCTCTTGGCGAGCCCATAAGCAGTATATATTTTTGGGCTATACCGTGTCAAGGAAGGTACAGCCCCACCGGACGCTTACTCAGCTTTTAGCAACAGGCTCCTCAGTTAACACCTCCGGCTGTGCCTCTTCCACCTCAGCTCTGTAGCCACATTCGGTACACTTAGCCCACTTTGTCCGTTGCTGGGTAAGCAGTCCGCCACAGCGGGGACAGGGTTCGGGGAGGGGCCTTTGGTTGGTGGCAAACCGGCAGTCAGGGTACTTGCTACAACCGTAGAAGATGCGTTTCTTTTTACTCACCCTCTGTACCAGTTCACCGCCGCACTGGGGACAACTGACACCAAGCTTAATCTGGTAGGATTTGGTAAATTTGCACTCGGGGTAGCCCGTGCAGGCAAGAAACTTCCCGTAGCGTCCGGTTTTAATGGCCAGGGGCTTACCGCACTTGGGGCAGGTTTCTTCGGTTAGTTCGTCAGCCAGCTTGACTCTGGTCATCTGGCTGGAGGCTCTCTCCAGGCTTTTCTCAAAGGGTGAATAGAAGTCCTGGACAGTGTGTACCCAGTCCCTGTTCTCACGGGCAATTTCGTCTAGCTCGTCTTCCATCCGGGCCGTGAACTTAATGTTAATGATGTCAGGGAAATACTGGGTAAGCTGGTCGTTGACCACGATACCCAGTTCTGTAGGTTGGAAACTTCCTCTCACTTTGGTAACGTACTCCCGGTCCTGAATTGTGGACAGGATAGGGGCATAGGTGCTGGGGCGTCCGATACCCTCCTGCTCCAGCATTTTGACCAGCGTGGCTTCAGTAAAGCGGGGTGGGGGCTGGGTAAAGTGCTGCTCCGGGAAAAGGGCGATGAGCTTGAGCTCATCGCCTTTAGCTAGCTGCGGGAGCTGAGAATCTTTCTTTTCACCTTTATTCGCTTCATCCTTTTCCTCGATATAGAGGATGGTGAACCCGAGAAAACGGCTCACTGAGCTGGAGGCCCGGAAGAGATAACTGACTCTAGGATGCGGGCACTTGGCGGCAATATCAACCGTGGTATTATCAAATACCGCCGGTGCCATCTGGCTGGCTACCATTCGTTGCCAGATGAGCTGGTAAAGCCTGAACTGTTGAGGGGTCAGGTGGGACTTGATTGCAGGCGGTTCTCGCCAGATTTTGGTCGGGCGGATGGCTTCATGGGCTTCCTGTGCCCCTTTGACCACTCTGGTGAAGGAGCGAGCGTGAGGTGGGACAAACTCGGGGCCATACCGGGTGCCGATGAAGTCCCTGGCTTCGACCACGGCCGAGTGAGCTACCCGGGTAGAGTCAGTGCGCATATAGGTAATCAGGCCGACATGCCCCTCGCTACCGATGGGCAGGCCCTCATAAAGCTGCTGGGCGAGTTGCATGGTTTGCCGGGCGGTGAAGCGGAATCTGCGCCAGGCTTCTTGCTGGAGGGTGCTGGTGATAAACGGTGGGGCCGGGTGGCGGTTTACCTTTCTGGTGCTGACCTTGGCAACTTTGTAACTGGCCTGTTCCAGTTTGTCGGTTAGTCCGGTAGCGTCTGCCTGGGTGGGAATATTCAGCTTGGTGCCGTCAGCCAGGCCAACCAGCGTGGCTCGAAAAGCGGCGCTCTCATCAGGTGCTGCCCTGGTAAGCTCGGCCTCGATAGTCCAGTATTCTTCGGACACAAATTGCTGAATGTCTCGCTCCCGGTCGACAATTATCTTCACGGCTACTGACTGGACTCTGCCTGCCGAGAGGCCTTTTCTCACCTTCCGCCAGAGTAACGGGCTGATTTTATATCCTACCAGTCGGTCCAGGATACGCCGCGCTTGCTGGGCGTTGACTAACTTCATATCGATAGCCCGGGTGTGTTTGAAGGCGTGCTTAATGGCGGACTCGGTGATTTCATGAAAGACGACACGCCGGTAGGGAGTCTTGTTGGTTCTGGTTACCTCACGCAGGTGCCAGGAGATGGCTTCTCCCTCGCGGTCCGGGTCGGTGGCGAGATATACACTGGAGGCGGTTTTGGCGGCTTGCTTGAGCTCCTGTACCACCTTCTTCTTTTCTCTGGGTATGACGTATTTGGGAGCAAAGCTGTTTTCTATTTCTACCCCCAGGCTGCTCTTGGGCAGGTCTCTGATATGTCCCACTGAGGCTTTGAGGGTATATTCTTTACCCAGAATCCTGGCCAGTGTCCTTGCCTTGGCTGGTGACTCAACGATAACTAACTTTTTCTTCATGGTGCTAGTCAACTCTTACCCGGTATTCTTCCCTTACTTCCCGAGCCAGGACGTAGTTCATCATTCCTACCTGCTTTATCAGGCCCTTGAGTTCCATCATCGCCAGGGTACTGCTCACCGTGGCTACCGGCAGACCGCTTGAGCGGCAGACCTCGTCGATATGGACAGGCTCGGCACGCAGGTGCTTGAGCAGCAGGGACTCGGCCTCAGAAGCCGGGATAATCTCTTTCATTTCTATCTGGTGAGCTACCGCCGTCAGGTTGAGTTCCTCTAAAATATCCGTGTAGTCGTGGACCAGCTTGGCTCCTTCCTGTATGAGGCGGTTAGTCCCTTTGCTGGCCGGGGACAAAATGCTACCGGGGACGGCAAACACCTCTCTATTCTGCTCCAGCGCCATATTGGCGGTAATCATCGCCCCGCTGGTTTCTCCGGCTTCGGTAATTAGAACCCCCAGGCTCAATCCACTCATGATGCGATTGCGCCGGGGGAAGTTTTCCGCCCTGGGTCTGGTGCCTAAGGGATACTCACTAACCAGGGCCCCTTGCTGCATGATACGGCGGGCCAGGCTAGCGTTCTCGGCGGGGTAAACAGTATCAAGCCCACAGGCAAATACGGCGAAGCTTCTGCCCCCGGCCTCAAGGGCGCTGTTGTGGGCTACGGTATCGATTCCTTTGGCCAGACCGCTGATAATGGTGATTTTGCTCCGGGCCAGTTCGGTTACTATTTCCTCCGTTACCTGTCTGCCGTAGACCGTAGCCCGGCGGGTACCTACCACCGCCAGGCACCATTCATCTTCAGGGAGGATTGAACCGCGGAAGTAAAGCAGCGGTGGATGGTCATAAATTTCCTTAAGCCGGGATGGATAATTATCGCTGTGCCAGGTGAGCACCTTCACTCCATATTGGTCTAGTTTTTTCATCTCGTCGGCGAGGGAGATTTTGGGGCGCCACTGGGTAATGGCGTTGACGACACCGCTATCCAGACCGGCGCGCTTCAGGTCAGCCGGCCCGGCTTTCCAGGCATCCTCCAGACTGCCAAAGTAGCCTTCGAGCTGGCTGAACCTGACCCGCCCGATGCCGGGGATAAGGCTGAAACCGACCCAGTATTCAATCTCTTTATTAGCCATTTCCAAAACAATCTATTCTAGCATACGACCAGAATGAAAACAATAATGAGCTTGTTGCGAAACTCTAAGGAGGTAATTGAAAAATGATAAGCAGATTAGTTAAACTATTCCTAACCAAAAGGAAGGGAGTAAGAAAGATGGTTCAGGTTCTTTGCGACCACTGTGGTTCCGAACTGCAACTAAAATACCAACGGAGTTATTGGATTTCGAGCGAGGGGTCAGATTCAATTTACGGAGTGTTGACATGTCGTATGTGTGGGCAGAAGACGATATTTGGAATGACCAATGATGCCATATCGTTTTACCCAAGCAAGACAGCTTATGGGGCATTGTCTGAGAATACGCCACAAGACGTTAGGGACATATTTGTAGATGCTGAGCTTTGTTTCTACGGTATGGGTTTCCGTGGAGCAGTAGCCGTGAGCCGAGCTTGTGTCGAGGCAGGTCTATCTCATAAAGGGATAACTCAAGGTAATTTAGAGCAACGGATAGATGAGGCTAAAAGCAGTAATATCCTGACAGAAACTCAATACATGTTGGCGCACGGCTCACGGTTGGCTGGGAACGCTGCGCTTCACAGAGCTATTAATATTGCCCCATCGGATGTTCCAGCGGTTCTCTCAGCTGTGGTGGGCATAATCAATCATCTCTTTAAGTAAGAAATTTCTATGTAACAGCATGAACACATTGCCTAATGGAAGATACTTGGTTACTCATAGCACTATGCAAGGCCTGAGCTTGTCAAGCGAGAACAGGCTGGTCTATAATCGATTAGTAAAATGGTAGGCAACCTGCTGGGGTCTGCGGCCACTTTTCGGAGTTGTGTGGCGGAAAAGGTCTCTTTTGTCTTTCTGCATCAGATTGACCTTGTCCTGACCACTCTGGGCGTGTCTCTCGGTCTCTATGAACTAAATCCCCTAATCAGAAATCTCCTCGCGGCGCCGGTGCTACTTCTGCTGCTCAAAGTTGCCATTCCGCTTTTCATTGCCTGGCTAGCCCCGGGCAAGCTTCTCCTGCCGGCAATTGTTTTCCTCTGCCTGGTCGTTAGCTGGAACATAAAGGAACTGCTAATCTTGCTGCTTTAAGCTTGTGTCTGTCGGTCACTACGAGGGTTGCTGTGCGTGGTAGAACTGGGGCTTTAGCTGCGGTAGGAAGAAGCCAATCTGATTTACGACTTGGCTGAGGCGGATAATTCTCCGGTTGCTTCAAGGTAAAGTCTGGCTGCGCTCACTCTGGGGTGCTTATTGTTGAAGTCGGCCGCTGTCTTTAGCTTACTGTACATGCTATTTATGTGATGTTCTACGGTCTTAACATCGATATAAAGGTCTTCCGCTATATGTGAATTCGTGTATCCCTTGGCTAGTAGACTCAGGATCTCCAATTCCCTGGCAGTGAGCTGGTTCAAGAACGGGTACTCCGTTTTATCGGCAAGCAGGAAGGACGTAAGCAGTGGGTCAAGGATAACCTGTCCCTGGCTAACGGACGTAATGATGCTAACCAGTTGCTGGGTTAGGTCTAGCGATTGCTTTAAGAAGAGTGCTATGCCGCCTTTACCGGATATGGCCAGCTTCCGCATTAACTCGAGGTCCTGGGCAGTGTAGAACACCAGTAAGAGAACGATTCCAATCTGAGGACAAGCCAGGCGTATTTGCTCTAATTCCTCAACTAAGTTCTCCTCAAGCCTCTTGGTGCTCAGCAGCAGCACATCTGGGCACATCGATGATACTACTTGGCGTAATTCATTTATTTCTCCGTTAGGTGAAACCTGCAGTAGTTCCACGGGAGCCATGGTCGGGAAGATAGACTTGAATAACTCCCGGTAGATTTCTTGCTCTTCCACTACATAGAGTCTTATCGTCTTTGTTCCTGTGTCAACCATCCTCTGCCCCTTCCTTAGCGGTTTCGTCAGAACCGTAGCTGGTTGCCCCTAAATTCCAAATGAGTCCCGTTGCCTTTTGGGGTTTTTACCGGTAGCAGGGGTGGGTGAGTTGGGTTGGCCAGGCTGGGTCCTGAGGTCAGTCCCAAGACTTACCAGGACTTTTTGCCTTTGCCATATGGCGAATCTTACCCCCACTTGATAGTATTCATTCGGTTCGCCCACGGCTCAATAAGGCCGTGGCAGGAAAACTTGGTCATATTGTTCCATCTTCTTGCCGTGATTGCAATAGATGTTAACCCCCAATACTCCTAGGGGCTCTCCCGACTTTAGTACTAGGTCTACCCCCAGGGAATATCAGGGGTGATGCCTGGTCAAAATTGGGGGCGTCCCTGTAGTGCCTGAACCACGATAAGGGGTAGATTAGAAGCGTCCAACTCTTGGTAAGGGGGTGAAAGTGCTAGGCCGAATTGTAGGAAGGTTAAGAAACGACCAGCAGGGTATCACCGGACTGGAAACGGCCATTATCCTCATTGCCTTTGTCATGGTGGCCTCGGTACTGGCCTATGTAGTGCTTACCGCCGGGTTGTTTTCCTCGCAGAAGGTAAAAGAGTCGGTCCATGCCGGGCTGGAGGAAGTTAGAAGCACCTTAGAGCCGAAGGGCAGCATCTTGCTCAGGATGGTAGGCGGGTACGGGACAGTCCTTTATTGTACTTTGGGGGTCACTCAGGGAAGCGGAGGAATTGATTTCACCGACACCTCCGGAGGCGATAACGTGGTGGTTATCTCGTATGTTGACGAGTATAACAAATATTCTACGCTGGACTGGACGACGACCATCCTGAGTACTACTGACAACGATACTATGCTGGACCCGAACGAGTTGTTCCTGATTACGATAGACCTGTCAGTGGTCAGTGATAACGCTTCTACCGATGCGGAGAAGCTAGGTCGCTATCACGAGTTTATGGTGGAGATAATACCGCCTACCGGGGCGGTGCTCGCCATTGAGCGGACCGTTCCGGCCAGGGTGGGCCAGATAGTGAATCTGCACTGATGGGGTGGATAAATGGTTGGTCGATGACGGGGTGCGCAATTTGCGGTGCACTTGGCTGCTTGTTTAAGGCAAAAAACTACCTAAAGGTGAAAGGGGGTGAGGCCAGCGTTATTAACAATTTCCTGAAGCAGGAGAATCGTGTTTGGACAGGCTACAAAATTAGTTAAGGAGAAGAGAAAAAATGCTTAACAGACTATTAAAGAAAATACGGAAGGATGAAAGAGGGATAACCGGACTGGAGACCGCCATTATCCTGATAGCCTTCGTGGTAGTGGCGGCGGTGTTTGCTTACACCGTGCTCTCTGCCGGGCTGTTCGCCACGCAGAAGAGCCAGGAGGCAGTCTACGCAGGGCTGAAGGAAGCCCGGAGCACCCTGGAGCTCAGGGGTGGGGTTATCGCTACAGCTAACGCTACCGGCGCTAGCGGCACCATAAAGCAGGTAAGCTTTATTGTCTCCGGTGTCCTTGGTGGAGAACCAATGGATTTCACCGCACCGACAGCGGACACAGCTACCGGAGTGGCCGCCAGCGGCAGCAGCAACAAGGTAGTAATCAGCTATGTTGACCAGGACCAGGAGGTGAATGACCTCTACTGGACGGTTACCAAGCTGGGGAGCGCTGATGCTGAC